>SAMEA104315437__coassemble_135_pt1 | contig 87381 bp, 59 predicted proteins | sample SAMEA104315437__metabat2_high_PE_004 | metagenome-assembled genome bin SAMEA104315437 (sample SAMEA104315437) | gut metagenome | biome: Monkey gut; feature: monkey-associated habitat; material: faeces | place: China | collected 2013
AGCATTGCCATTTGGTCTTCGACATGTTCTAGCAATATTTATAGCAAATATTGCACCAATTCTTTTGTTATTAAATAACAAGGAAATTAATACTGACCAAAATTTAACAAGAACAATTGTACAAAACTCTTTATTTATTGCTGGTATAGGAACCTTAATTCAACTTTTTCCAATTTGGAAAGTTGGATCGAAACTTCCTATTTATGTAGGAATTAGTTTTACGTACTTATCTGTTTTGATATATATAGGTACAAGATATGGTTACAATGTAATCATTTCATCAGTTTTAATTGGTTCAATCTTTATGATTGTGTTATCTTTTTTTACAAAAGCAATAAGAAAGATTGTTCCTAGTATTACTAGTTCAATTGTTGTATTTATGCTTGGATTTTCCCTTGCTTTATCACAAGTAAAAGAACTAAATATTTTTAACAAATCATTTTATACCTATAAAAATATAATTGTTTTACTTACAACAATTGTTACATATATTATATGTACATACTGCTTTAATAAAAAAATAAAAAATTTCGCACTATTAATATCTTTGATAATTGGTTATGTTTTCTCGCTTATTTTAGGAATGATTGATTATTCAGTATTTAATCAATTGCCAATCTTTACATATCCTAGAATATATAATTTTAAAAATATAGAATTTAATATAGAAGCAATTATTAGTGTTTGTCTAATTTTCTTAGTTTCTACGACAGATGTATTTGGTGCAATATTTGCTCTTGACATACCTGATAAAGATGAAGAAAAGTCAATACCAAATGGCATATGTGGTATTGGTGTTGGATCGTTAATATCAGGAATCTTTGGTGCGACTCCAATTACACCATTTATTGGTAATATTGGAATCGTCAATAATACTAAGGTAGTGAATAGAAGGGCCTTAGGCCTTGGTGCCATTATATTAATAATCGCTTCATTTTTCCCAATCTTTGGGGCTTTTGCTCAATCAATACCGAGCACAGTTGTATATGTATCAATGATAATTTTATTTGTTGGTATAGCTATATCTGGAATTAAAATGATTTATGCTTGTGGAATTAATAAAAAAAATATTTTAGTAATAGCTATTACAGGAATAATATGTATTGCTTTATATTTATTAGGTACATATGTTTCTAGTATTCCTAATATTTTAAAAATAATATTCACTAATGTTATCGCAACATCATTTCTTTTTAGTACAATAATTTATTATCTTATTCCCGGTGAAAAGATTTTACTTGAAAAAAATGATAAATAGTGATAAAATATACAAAAAGGCAAAGGTGAAGAAATGAAAAAAATTAAGTATTTAATAGTTTGTTTAGTATTAACATTAACTCTTATAACATTTGCTGGATGCAATAAAAATGAAAACCCTACAGAAGAAGTAAAAATAACAAATATTTCTCTAAATAAGGATTCAGTAACAACATCTAATACTGGTAGCATTAATGTTAATGATTTGAAAATTGATGTATTTTATAGTGATAATACAAAAGAACCACTTGTTGTAACATCTGATATGATTACTAAAGGATTAGAAAACCTCAACAAAGAAGGTACACATACAATAGAAATTTCATATAAGGGAAAAACTATTGAGGTAACTATAACAATAAGTTTACCGATAACAGTAACAAAAGTATCACTTAATGAAGACTCTATTTTATCTTGTGTTGATGTGACTTTTCCATTAGATAATTTACAATTGGATGTTTTATATAGCGATGGTAAAGTTAAAGTTGTTGATGTAACAGAAGAAATGATAGTTGAAGGAATGGAAAACTTAAGTATTGAAGGTACTCATATTATAAAAATTAAATATGATACTCAAACAATTGAAGTTACAATTCAACTAACAAAACCAATAATAGTTACAAGTATTGAAGTTAATAAAATTTCACAATTGACATTTGAACAAGGATTATTTGACTCTAGTAATATTTTTATAGTTGCTCATTATAGCGATGGTTCAAGCTTTACATATACAGTTAAGGATTCAATGTTAAGTGATATTGAAAAATTAAGTGAAGTTGGCACTCATGAATTAACAATTACATATGAAGGATGTACAACAGAAGTTACAATAGTTATTACCAAACCATTTGATTATAGTGCTTATGATTTAGTAAAAAATGTAAATGGTGATGGATATGAAATCGCTAGTTATAATGGTGATGAAACAGAAATATATCTTCCATCAACATATCAAGGACTTCCTATTGTAGGTATTAATGAAAGAGCATTCTATGGAAATACAACATTAAAAAAGATTGTTATTTCTGAATCAATTAAATATATTAAAAATGGTGCTTTTTATCAAGTCCCAACTCTAAGTTCTATTGCTATTCCTCTTACAGTTGAAACAATAGAAGCATATGCTTTTGGTACTGTTCAAAATGATAAAAAGGTAATATACTATGAAGGAAATACAATTCCTAGTGCGTGGGCTTCAAATTGGTATGATGAACAACATGCATATATACATTTTAATATTGCTCCATCCGAAATAATAAGAAGTGGAGATTACGAGTACTATATTAAAAATAATCAATTAGTTTTAGGTGATTATTTTGGAAATGAAACTAGTTTAACTGTTCCTGAAAAAATAGATCAAATAGATGTAACTATAATTGGTGGTGCATGCTTTAAAGGAAATGCTACCGTTCAATCTTTAGTTATTCCTAATACAGTAATTGAGATTCAAAAATATGGAATTTCTGAATGCACTAATCTAACCCAATTAACATTATCAAACACATTAGTTGACTTAGGCCCTTATGCTTTAAGAGGTTGTGAAGAAATTAAAAAAATTACTCTTCCAGCATCTTTAAGAACAATAGGAGCTAATGCATTTAATATGTGCTCAGGTTTAGAAGAAATAATTATTCCAGATGGCGTTGTATCAATTGGTGCATATGCATTTGCTTGGTGCACTTCAGCAACTAAAATTTATTTACCAAACACATTAGTTGAAGTAAAAGGCGGCGCATGCTATGCATGTTCAAAAGCAACTATTTATACTTCATATTCTTCAATTCCTTCAACTTGGGAATCTGGTTGGAATATGAGTGGAAGACCAATTGTTTATGATTATAAACTAGCTTAAATAAATAAAAAGGTGATATAAGAATTCTTATATCACCTACTTACTATAAGGAGCAAAAAAATGAAATATATATATCTTGCAGAAAAATACAATCTTGTTGTTGGGGATAAATTTGAATTATTTTATCGAGGGGTTATAAAATTATATAACCCATATCAATATTACATCTTAATAAAGTGTAATAAAGGTAATCCATACCCACGTTATTTTACATATACACCAACGATAAATGATTTAGAATCATATGAATTAACTATGCAATTAATTGATAACGATGGAACAATTATTGATGAAGGTAAGACAACATTAATAGTAAATAATTTTGAAAAGCCTAGTAAAAAGATAAATGTTTTATGTATAGGTGATAGTTTAACAGTTAATGGGGTTTGGGTAGCTGAGGCATACCGACGTATATGTCATATTGGTGGAGAACCAGAAGGTTTAAATGCTGGAAATATTTTAAACTTTATTGGAACATGCAAAAAAGAAGTTGAAAATGATGTGGTAGGTTTTGAAGGATATGGTGGTTGGACATGGAAATCATATACAACAAATGATCATATAGGTTTATACTCTAGTGTATGGGTAAAAACAAAACACCAAAAAACAGAAGCTGACCAACATAGTGTGTGGGAAAGTAATGGCCATTTATGGATATTAGAAACAATAGAAAAAGATTCACTAAAGTTTAAACGTGGACCGGGCAATGTTAGTATGGTATCTAATTTAGGAGATAAATTTATCCATAAAGAAAATGCTAAAAACACGGATGATGTAGTAATTGAAAGTTTTTCTTTTGAAAAGACAAATCCTTTTTGGAATTCAACAATAAACGATATTGATTTTAAAGAGTATATAAAACAAAATAATTTTGAACAACCGGATTTAATATATATTTTACTTACTTGGAATGGTTTATATATACCTTATAATCATGATTTTTCTCATCATCTAGATCCTGCTCATAAGATGATTAGACATATTCATTCAGTTTTCCCTAAAGCTAAAGTTAGAATTATGGGTATTCAAATTTGTTCGGTAAATGGTGGCATAGCATCTAACTATGGAGCAAGTGGACCATATAGTGATACTTTTGGAACAATTTCTACGGCCTTCTTTTATAATGAAGCTCTAGAAAAAATGACAAAAGAAGAAGAGTTTAAAGACTATGTATCATATATAGACACAAAAGCTCAATTTGATACTGAATATAACATGCCTGGAACAATGACAAAGGTAAACGCAAGATCAGAAATTAAAGAAATGATAGGCAATAATGGTGTCCACCCAACTAATGCTGGATACCTTCAAATAGGTGATTGTTTCTATCGTAATTTAGTTAGTGATTTAAAAGAGTTGTAAAAAATAATAATTTAGTGTACAATATATACACAAGAAGGAGGGAAATCAAATGTTTGATGTAATAGGTATTATATGTTTAGTTATTTGTGCTGTATTTATTATAATAGGTTTTATTAATGGTTTCTTATCCTTATTTTTAGGACTTGCAAAAGGTCTAGTCGCAGTAATATTAGCCGCTCTTTTATGTAAACCAATTGGTGTTGCATTGTGTAATACTGGAATTGGAACAGGTATATCTAACAAAATTGAAACATCACTAGTAAATATGGATCCTGCTTTTAACGAAGTTATTACTAATGAAAATAAAGACGAGTTTATAGAAACTCAACTTACTGAAAAACTAGCAAAATTAAATTTGCCAAATACAATAACAAAATATATTAGTAATTTAATGAAGAATAAAGTAAATATATCTTCAACTGATGGAATTACATGTGGACAATATATTGGTAAAGGTGTTGCAATGTTTGTTTGTATTATTATTGCTTTTATAATTATTTCTATATTATTAGTTATAATTTTCTGGATTTTGCAGAAGTTTGCAAAAAAAATAAATTTAGTTCCATTTGTTGGTTTAGCTAATAGATTATGTGGGGCAGCACTTGGCTTAGGAATTGCATTAATAATTACATCTATGCTATCATATGTAGTATCTTTATTGATGGTTATACCATGGAATTTTGCTGAAACCATAAAAGAATCACTAAAACTAGGACAAGAAGAATTTACAATTGGAAAGTTCTTTTATGAACATAATGCCTTAAAATGGATTATTAATTTGATATTTAGTTAAAAGGTCACTTCTTAATAAAGTGACCTATTTTATATAAATTACATAATTTTGAAAAAATAAAAATATATGTTATAATAGAGATAAATTAAGAGGTTTGAAATATGAGAAAATTACTATTAAAGATATTTATAAAAGATTATAAAAATACATCTAATCAAACAGTCAGAACGAAATATGGAACATTATCGGGAATTGTTGGAATTGTAGCAAACCTGTTTCTATGTATATTTAAGATTGTAGCTGGCTTTTTAAGTGGGAGTCTTTCAATAATGGCTGATGGAATTAATAACTTGTCTGATGCAGGCTCTTCAATAATTACATTAATCGGCTTTAAACTATCTAATAAACCAGCGGACGAAGATCATCCATTTGGTCATGAGAGAATTGAATATTTGACAGGTGTTATTGTTTCATTTATTATACTTGCAATTGGGGGAATACTTGGATATGAATCAATTCTAAAAATTATTGCTTCAGTAAAAGATCCAGAAAGTATTAGTATTGAAGTAACCCCTGTATTATATATAATAATGGGAGTATCAATCCTTGTAAAATGTTGGTTGGCTTTGTTTAATCATAAAAATGGAAAAGAAATTGAATCTACAACACTCCAAGCTACTGCACAAGATAGCTTAAATGATTGCATTTCTACTGCTGCCGTAATAGGAGGAATGATAGTCTTTAATATTTGGCATCTTCCATTAGATGGATATATTGGTGTAATTGTTTCAATTTTTATTTTAATTTCTGGAATTAAAATGTTAAAGGAAACAATGAATCCATTAATAGGAGAAGATATTTCTGCTGATTTAAAAAATAAAATAAAAGAAAGAGTAATGTCATATGAGGGAATACTAGGTGTACATGACTTGGTTGTTCATACATATGGTCCAAATAAGATTTTCGCAACAATTCATGCTGAAGTATCCTCAACTGCTAATATACTAGAAAGTCATGATATAATAGATAACATTGAAAAAGACTTTAAAGATAATTTAAATATTAATTTGGTAATTCATATGGATCCTATTGATATTACTGATCCCAAAACTGCAGCTTTAAAAGAAACTGTTTTAGAAATTTTATATGATTTTGATCCTAAATTATCTTTTCATGATTTTAGGGTAGTACATGGAATTACTCATACAAACATTCTTTTTGATGTAAGTATTCCTATCAAATATGATAAAACTCCACAAGAGGTTAGAGAATATCTAGTAACAAAAATAAAAGAATATGATTTAAAGTTAAATCCAATAATTCAAATTGATCAACATTATGAAAGAAATTAAAAAAACTTGTAAAAAATAACATTTAGTTTGTTATATATATGAATCTTTTTAAAAAAAGGTGGTGAGAGAATGACAAATAAGGAATTAGATAGTTATGTATTAGATTATATTGAAGGTAATAAAGATGCATTTGATGTAATATATCAAGAAACAAAGAAAAATGTATACCTATCGATTTACACGATAATAAAAAATCAAACAACGATTGAAGATTTAATGCAAGATACTTATATGAAGATTATAGATTCACTTAATAAGTATGAGTTAGGTACCAACTTTAAAGCATGGTCTTCAAGAATAGCAAGAAACACAGCCATTAATTATTATAATCATTATAAGAAACAAGTTATTGTTGATGTAAGTGAAAATGAAACCTTATTTGGCACTACCGAAAGAAAAGATTATTTGATAGATGATGTGATTAAAATACTAGATGATGAAATTGAAAGAGAAGTATTTATCCATCGAATTGTCTTAAATTATACTTTAAAAGAAAGTAGTGGAATACTTGACATTCCACTGACAACAATTGCTTTTAAGTATAAGAAGGCATTAAAGAAAATAAAAAAATATTTAGGGGGAGAACAAAAATGAAATTAAAAGATTATCAAAAACGTCTTCAAAATGAAGAATATGATATTCCAAATGTTTTACCTAAAATAAAACCAATTGCTAATAACAAACGTTATGTTACTACTAAACAACTGTCACAAAGAAAAACGTTTAATCTAAGGTGGGCGTTTGCCTTTGGATGTTTAATCTTTTTAGCAATTCCATTTATTTTAATCGGAACAAGAGGTAAAGTTGATAGTGTTCTAACAGAAGAATATAGCTTATCAGCAGTTCAATCAGAAGAAAAGTTAAAAGGAATTGTTAATTCTGCTAATACATTTAGACAAAACTCATATAGTAATTTTTCATTAAGCTGTGCCGCTAAAAATGATTATAAGACTCAACCACCAAAGGACATTCAAAACATTGAAAGTCAAAAAATGATTAGTACAAATAATCAAGTAGAAAATATTGATGAAGATGATATTGTAAAAATAGATAATACACACATATATAGTCTATATAAAAATAAAATAAATATCTATGATTACATAAATCAAGAAATTACGTTTAATGAATCAATTGATTTAAATGTAGATATTATGTATTCAACAGGAACACTACAATTGACGGATAAATATGTAATAGCAATGTATCTTACAACGAATCATGAATCAGAGGTAGCTATATATAATATAAATGACTCATTCAAAAAAGAATACGTTTATAATATTCCTGGTGAAATTAAAGAGACAAGACTTACCAATAATAAGTTATATGTAGTAACATCAGAAATTTTAGAAAAAGATAATTTACATAAACCATTCTCTCATGTAAATAATAAGAAAGAAGAAAGAAAATATTCAGATGTAATCTATGTAGGCAATATTCATAATAGTTGTTACATTAATATCACAACTATTACATTAGAAGATGATATTGAGATAAGTACAAAAACCCAACTTGGAACAAGAAACATAACGACATATATGAGTGAGAATAATTTATACATAGCTTCATATGATGTCTATACTATGCTTACCACTTTATATGTATATGGTTTAGTTGATGCAAAAACTGAATTAAAAGGGATAATGCAAGAAAAAGGTTACCTTAATGATCAATATTCATTAGATGAATATGATAATAACTTAAGAATGTTTTTGACAAATAATTTAGACTTCAAAAATAAAAATTATTTATACACATATGATTTAAATTCAAAATTATCAGAAGATTTAAAATATAAAGCAATTGGAACACTCAATGAAGGAATTGGTGAAGAAAATCAAACCATTCGTTCAGCATACTTTGATAAAGAATATGGATATGTTGTAACATATGAACAAAAAGATCCATTGTATAAAATTAATATATCAGATCCAACAAATCCTATTATTATAAGTAAAGTTAAAGCAGAAGGATACAGTGGATACTTACATAAATTTAATGATTACTATATGATAGGAATTGGATATACTGACATAGAAAATCCTAAATTATCACTTTATAAAATTGATGGAAATCCAATTCAAATTGGTTTAGATTATGTATTTAAAGAAGATACGTCAATTAAAGATACAGTTGTTTCTTATAACTTTAAAGAGCAAAAAGAATTATTTGTAATGGATGATAATTATACAATTGGGATACCTGTATATACTATTTCAGTTAATACTGGAAAATATAATGCGGAAGTCTTAACTTATAAACTTAATATGGATAAGGTAAAAGCATATGAAGAATTTATAAACGACAATCAATTTAATGAAGGGGATTTATATTTAAATTATTGTCGAAACAATGAATCTTATAGTTTGTATAAAAAAACTGAAGGTAGTTGGGTTGAAGAATTTAAATTAGGACAACTATCATCAAGCCAACTTGAAAAATATAAAAAATACGCAGTTGATGATTATGATCTAACTACAAACGTATTTGATCTAGTTATTGTAGCAAACACATATGAGATACCTGGATATAATGGTAGTCAAAGTTACTCATACAATGTGTCTTCAAGAAATGCCTATGCAATGGATAATGAATTGTATGAAACATGTTTTAGTGGATATGAAGTAAATCGAATGATTTATGTTAATGGTCAATACATTGGAGTATCTGCTGCTGGATTATGTGTTTTTAATGAAAATTATGAATCAACAAACTTTGTTTATTCAAAAGCAAAAAAATAATAGACCATAAAAAAAGTAGTAACTAAGTTACTACTTTTTATTTTCATAATCGTCTAAGAAATTATATTTTCTTGTATCATCATGATATCCAATTAAGGTATTAAGATTTATATCTTCAACACTTCTAAAAATATTAATATCAACATTTGGATATACTTTTCTAAGAGATTCGATTAATTCTTTAATTTCTTTTCTTTTTGAATTATGGTTAATTTCTATATTTTCTGTAAATCGACATGCACATTGTAAAAAATGCAAATCATTACTTCTTGCCCAACTGATTATACTTTTTTCTTTAACCAAGTAAAGAGGCCTAATTAATTCCATACCTTCAAAGTTAGTGCTATGTAGTTTTGGCATCATTGTTTGTATTTGTGAACCATACAACATACCCATTAAAATGGTTTCTATTACATCATCAAAATGATGACCTAATGCTATTTTATTACAACCAAGCTTTTTTGCTTCAGCATATAAATTTCCTCTTCGCATTCTTGCACATAAATAGCAAGGAGATTCTTTCATGTTATTAACAACATTAAAAATGTTTGTTTCAAAGAAATGAATGGGAATATTTAATGTTTCTGCGTTTTTCTCAATTAACTCTCTATTCGCAGTAGCATATCCAGGATCCATACAAATAAAACAAAGTTCAAATTTGATATCTCCATGAAGTTGTAATTCCTGCATGCATTTAGCGAGTAACATAGAATCTTTTCCACCAGATATACAAACAGCTATTTTGTCATTTTCTTGTATTAACTTATACTCTTCAACGCCCCTTAAAAAAAGTCTCCAAATAGTAGGTCTAAATTTAGTTATTATGCTTCTTTCAATTTCTTTATATCTTTTCATCTTAATCACCTGCTTAAAATTATAACATAATTTGTTTATAAACACCATTAAATTGGAATAATAATATTTGATTTTTAAGATTAAAAAAGCAAAAATAATATACAAATTTTTTCATTCATTTTCATTAGAAAAACACTTGCGTTATAGCTATAAATATGTTATAATATTTTTGACCTGGGGAGTTCGCTTTTTCACAAAATTGGCGACCCGAACAAAAAAACATAGGGAACGATGATTGTATGGTGTCGAATGCCTGCCACGAGTAGGAATCCTAAAATACTGTCTTAGTTTACCACACTAGAGTAACATGCGGTGGCGCATGGGTGATAACGGCTCATCTGGGTTTTTTTGCAAGCATTAGCTTGCTTTTTTTTGATATTTTTAAATGTATTAAACACATATTAATTTAACATAATAAATTAAAGGAGAAATAAAAATGTCAAAAAAGAAAATAATCATACTATCTTCAATTTTTATAATTTATTTGTCTGTGTTAATTGCTACAATTAAATCAGATAATATTAATAAAAGGGAGATTCCACCTATTGAAAAGGGAGCTATTACAATCAATAATACAAATTACGAAACATTACAAGCAGCATTAGACAATGTTAAGAAAAATGAAATAATAAATATTAATAAAAATATAAAAGAAAAAATATATGCTTATAATAAAATTTGTACAATAAATGGTAATAATAATGAAATTAGTTCTATTGACTATGAATCAGAATCATATATTACAAACTCAATATTAGAATTTGAAAATTGCAATATAAAATTAGAAAATACAATTATTAATGGTAACTCCAATAATACATCAAAAAAAGCTAATATTGGATTAATAATAAAGAATTCAAATATTGTATTAGATAATATACAAATTTTGAATGTGACTAATAAATTAGAAAACATAAATGATTATCCTAATTTTTATAGTTTGTATATTATAAATGATGAAGAAGAGAATTATTCTATAAGTATTAATAATTTAGTTGTCAGCAATTTTCATAAAAAGGCAATTTATATAAATAATAAAACCCACAACTCTTGCCACATAAATATGACAGATTGTAAATTTAATGGGATAGGATTAGACAATGAATTTGATCAAATAGCGATAGATATCAGTGGACTAATTAAAGGAAACATTAACACAAATACTTTCAATAATGTTAATAATTGTATATATATTCCAATTAATAATGAATTAATTATTCAAGACAATAATTACAATAATGTTAAAGAAAAAACAAAATTAAAAGCAATTAATAAATAAAAATATCAATATATATGATAAAATATGTAACATACGGAGGTAAGATTTATGAAATGGGATTTAACATATCATTATAAAAATAAAGAAGACTATCAAAAAGAATTCAATGAAGCACAAGCAATGATTGCGGAATTTGAAAAATATCAAGGTAAATTAAATACTTATGAAGGATTTTTAAATTTCTGCTTGTTAGAGAAAAAGTTTATTGAAAAAGCATATCGCTTATATCAATATTCTTCATTAAAAAGTGACTTAAATAAAAAGAATGTTGAAAATGCATCTGAAATTGCTAAATGCAGAATGTTATTATATGCTTTTTCCGAAGCAACATCATTTGAACTACCTGAAGTAATATCCATAGGTAGTGATAAAATAATGGGATTTATTGGAAGAGATCCAAGACTTGCAGAATTTAAATTTGAATTTGAGAAAATCTTTAGAAATGCTGATCATATTTTAGATGAAAAGAGTGAAAAACTATTAACATTATTTGGTCCACTTGAAAGCAGTGGAAGTGAATTGTATAGTGCTCTTGCTGTTGGTGATGGAAAGAGTGTGGAAGTAGAACTTTCAAATTCAAAAAAGGTTGTAGTTACTCAAAGTAATTACCGTTCATTAATTGCAGATAGTCAAGATGCAGAAGATCGTAGAAAAATATTTGAAGCAATATTTAATAATTATGAAGAGCACAAAAATATATTTGCTACAATATATAATACAGTTTTACTAGCAGATAAAGCAGAAGCAAAATCACGTGGTTATAAAAATAGTTTAGAAGCACATCTTTATGGAAATAATATTCCTCTTGAAGTATATTATAATTTGGTTGAAGTTGCAGGAACATACAATGAATCATTGAAAAAATATTTAAAAATAAGACAAGAATATTTAAAACTTCCAGTAATTCATACGTATGATCGCTTTATTGAACTAGCTTCATCAAATAAAAAATATACATATGAAGAAGCTAAGGAATTGTTCTTTTCATCTTTAAAAGAATTTCCTGCAGACTTCCAAGCAAAGGCTCATGAAGTTTTAAAAGAAGGCTTTGTTGATGTATATGAAGGAGAAGGAAAAAGAACTGGTGCTTACTCATCTAGTATGCCAAATATGCATCCATTCATTCTTTTAAATTATGATGGAACTCTTGATAGTGTATTTACGGTTGCTCATGAATCTGGACATTCTATGCACTCTATGTATGCTGCCGAATCACAACCTACAATGTTACAAAATTATACAATATTTGTTGCAGAAATTGCATCAACATTTAATGAACATGCATTACTTGATTATTTTTTGAAATTACCAGGTGTAACTAAAGATGAAAAAATAATGGTGATTCAAAAAGCCATTGATAATATTGTTGGTACATTCTATCGTCAAACATTATTTGCTGAATATGAATTAAAAGCTCATGAATTAATTGAAAATGACCAACCAATTACTCATGAAGTATTATCAAATATTATGATTGAGCTATATAAAAAATATTATGATATTGACATAACTGCAGAAAAAGTAAAACAATACGTATGGGCATATATACCACATTTATTCTATACCCCATTCTATGTATATCAATATGCAACAAGTTTTGCTGCAAGTTTTAAATTATACAAAGATGTTAATGAACATAAAGAAGGAGCAATGGAAAGATATACAAATCTATTGCGCTCTGGTGGATCTAAATATCCTGTTGAACAAGCCAAAGAAGCAGGTGTGGATTTCATGAAGAAAGAAACATTTATGGCAGTAGTAGAACGCATGAATGAACTTGTGGATAAATTAGAAGAATTATTAAAATAAAAAAAAGAGTATATTCATCACTTGATGAATATACTTTTTAAGTTATATTTATTCTGTCATAAGGTTATTCTTATAAAGGGTATTTTCAAGAATAATGGTTACAATTAAAGAAGCAACACAACTAATTAATGTAAATGTTCCATTATAAACAAGTGAACCCCCAAAAGGAGTACTCCAGTATAACATGCCAGAAGCAACAAGGCTTGCTAATCTTAAAACACTAACTATAATGACAGATACACAAATATAGATATTTTTCTTTAAAGGTGAAGAAGTAAGAACTTGTTTGGAAACAATACCTACTAATCCTAAAACAACATTAGGAATAATATAATCTAATAATACTTGTGCAAAATTAATTAGATATGATGACCATATTAATTGAATTGTTCCAATAAGCAATCCAGTTAGTAGACCTCCTTTTAATCCATGTTTATAACCCATAATAAATATAGGCACAAAAGCAAGTGTCATGGAACCACCATTTGGCCATAATAATCCACTGTAAACTCCCGCAAGTAAATCTAATACTAAACCTAAGGCAGTAAAGATACTTACTTCAGCAATAAATAAAATTGTTTTTTTCCTCATATTTACTCTCCTTAAAAATAAAAAAATCTTTGGATATGCCAAAGAGAGTAAGAAATATAAAATCACCTATGATATAATATTTCCCTCCGCTAGCATTATCTAGTTCAGGTAAAGCGTCGTTAACTTAATAACCTCTCAGCTTTCGCTCCGCTAATATCCGCAAGTATTATAGCTTAAGTTAATGATAAAGTCAAAATTAATACAATAAAAAAAGCAATCATTACGATTGCCTCTTTTATTTCATTATATCATCTCTTGTTTTTCTGGAACATTATTCCACCAATATGTTCCATCTTCTTTTTGTTCTTTTATCCAACTAAAGTCACTCTTTTCACCAGTATATTCAGGATAATGTGGAGTTCCATAACCTGTTATTCTTGCATCATTTCTAGACCAACGCCATACATCAACACGATTAGAAGCATTTCCTTCAATTGTATATACGTAGTTATCATCAGAATATATAACAATACCAGTGTGGGAAGCACCTGAACTTAGGAAGAAAATAATATCTCCTGAATTTGGTTTATATCCTTTTTTATAACTAAAAATGCCATTGCTTTCACACCAAGTTCTACCGGCAGTACAACTACAATATTTAAGTAATAAATCATTGCTCAATCCTGCATGATACCAACACCATGAAACAAACATTGCGCACCATGCTCCATCCATATTGTACCAATGATTATATTTAGTATCATTTACATATTGATTGGTTACAGGATCATATCTCTCAACATATCCTTTTTCGCCAATTGCAAGATTCAATATCCTTGCGACATAGTCAACATTAGGAGTACCTTGAATATTGAAAGAGAATGTTGCACGAGTTGTTGGATCGCCTGTTTTATAAGCTGTTACAGAAGCATAGCCTACATTTGTAGCAATAATTTTTCCATCATAGGAATCTTCATTTGTTTTAATAACTCTTATTATTTCATCATCAGATGCAATAAAAGTAAAGTCATTAATATCATATTTTTGTCCAGATACATCAAAAAGTTTTAAAGTAAACTCACTACCTGGTGTAGCAACACCATTGTATTCATTTTCAACACCAATTAAAAGCTTTATACTTGAAATCGAATTATCCCATACATTTAAAGAAATTTGGGAAGATACGTAAGGATTTGTCTTGCTGGTTACAGTAATAACAACATTACCAATAGAATGTCCAACAATTACGCCATTTTCAATAGTCGCAATACCTTCATCACTTGATGCCCAAGTAAAGTCATCAAGATTTTTTTCTGCTGTTTTATCAATATTTGAAATAGTTAAATATGCTTTTTCATTTACTAATATTTGATTGGTAGAAATAAACAAGGTTGGATTGTAAGAAGTAATAATTATATTCATCTTGCCAACAATTGAATGATTTGTTTTCAATCTAACATATATTTCTTTTTCACAGGGTTTAATTCCAACTATTCTACTATTGTTATCAATTGAAATTGCCTCTTCATTTTCATCATCATATATATTTGTTATTATATCAAAATCTTTTATACTCTTATAATTTTTAAAACGAATGCTAATTCTTCCATTAATTTCAGTATAGTTTTTACTAACATTAAAAATTGGAAGTTCGTCATTGCCTTGTTTAAATTCATTAATAGTTATTTCTTTTGAAAAAGAAACATTAGAATCTTTATTAACAAATGTTATAATAGCTTTTCCAACTTTTTCACATAATATATGATTTTCAATTATTTTGATTGTATCACTTGATGTAGATAGGTTATAATCTGTTAGATCAGTAAACCCATCAATTGTGATATCATAAAGACCTCCTACCATCATATTTTCTTCAAATGTTACATCAGGTAAGTTTTCTTCTACAGTCAAAGTTTGAGTTTTAACCTTAGATGTATCATTTTTGTTAGATATAGTTACATCTGTTTTTCCACTCTTAATGCCAGTAATAATGTTATCATTAATACTTGCAATTTCAGTATTTTCTATTACTACTAATAGTTCGGAAAAATCTTCATAATTTTCTAAAATAATTTTTGTTGTACTTCCTAATTCAATAGTTGAAGACTCAAAATGCCATTCAGGTGTTGAATACTTCTCTTTTCTTTGACAGCCCACTGTAAATAGGAAAATGGAAATAAAAAATAATATAAAAATGTTCTTTTTCATAATTCACCTCGTTTACATAATTATAACATTTTTTAATTTGATAGTCAATATTATATGTCAAACTATGATGAAAAAAGAATAATATAATTGAAAAATAAATAGATAAAAGGTATAATAATATTGGTGATAATGAATATGAAAAAAATAATTACTTTAATTTTTAGTTTATTAATGATAATAAGCTTTTCCTCATTTGCGGGTTGTGTAACTAATGAAAATGAAACAAAAACAATAATTCTTCCAGATTTAACTAATAAGTCAAGAGAAGAAATTAAAGAAATATTTGATGATTTGAAAGTTAAATATATTTTTCAATTTGCTAGTAAAATATGTTTAACAGAAGATGACTATGATAAATTTGTTTCATATGGTTCGGAATTAAACGTTGGTGATGAAGTATCAACTGATACAACTATAAGAATTAAAACAACACCTTTACATTTAAATATTAATCATTTAGATGAAGCAAAACTTGAAGTAGATTATAAAGGTAAGAGTTTTATAGATGATGGAATTGGTATTGTTAAATTATCACGTTGCGTTGATGGTGACACTGCAAGATTTATTGATCCAAATTCCAAAACTGAAACATCAGATTTTCCGGTGAGATTTTTAGGTGTTGATACTCCAGAGTCTACATTTAGAACTGACCCATGGGGAAAGAAAGCCTCAAAATTTACAAAAGAAAAACTAGAAAATGCTAAAGAAATAGTATTAGAAGCAGAAGGAGCACGTCAAGAAACTTATGGAAGATATCTTGCTTTTGTTTGGGTTGATGGTGTCTTACTAAATCTTTGGTTAGTTCAGGAAGCATATTGTACCTCAACTTTATCTAGTTCCTCCAAATACTTTAGTATAATGGTAAAAACAGCTCAAGAAGCAAGAGCAACTGGTCGAAGATTTTATGGGGAAATAGACCCGTCGTATACTTATAATTAGGAAGTGCAACTATTTGCACTTTTTATTTTATATCTTTCTTGCAAAAAAAATAAATATGTGCTAGAATAATAATGTTGCTGGGATAGCTCAGTTGGTAGAGCAACTGACTCGTAATCAGTAGGTCGTAGGTTCAATTCCCATTCTCAGCACCATTTAAAAAATATGGGTTTGACAATTTATTGTCGGCCCTTTTTTAGAAAAAAGGTGTGAAAAATGAAAAATAATTTTACAAAGGAAGAAATTAAGGAAAGCGTAGAATATAAATGGAGAAAAAACCAACTTAAAATAGGACTATTTAGTTGGGGAGTTTTTTGTATAATATCTTTAATTGTTTCTTTTTTTATTGTTCTTCCTAAAAATATTGACCATATAAGTGTTGACTTAATTATATGGGGAATTTGGAATGCAATATTAGTAGTAATTATTTCTCCATTTATGATATATGTATGTTGTAAAATGAATTATTTATTAAAAAATTATAGTTCATTTTCAAGTTATGAAGTAATATTAGATAACTTTAATATGTCTTACCTTTATAAGGGAGCCATTTATTATTCTGTTAAGATTAATATTGAAGGTAATTATAAGATTGTAGATACCAATCCATACTTTTCAAATTCATTATTTTCTGAAATCTCACTTCAAGATTTAAACAACAAAAAAGTAGTAGGATTATATGATGATAAGTTATATAAATTTTATGTAATAAAAAAAATAGATTAATCAGTTTAAATTTATTTATAAGAAAAGGTCTGTAAGGACCTTTTTAATTTTATACAACAAATTAAATATTAAAGAATTAATTGTATATTTCAATATAGGAAAAAATTAACAAGTAATAAATATTAATTTATAATAATATATAAAGTGTTATGCCAAAAACACATAAGTGTTTTTTAAAAAAGCCAAAAATAAAAAATTTTAAAAATTATGATATAAGCGTTTTCATGAATAAAAGTAAAGACATATGAGTATTAAAGTTGTATAATAAGTAACATAAGATAGAAATAAGTCGTAATAACATATTTAAAAATTAAGGAGGTTATATGTATGAAACGAATCAGATTAATATCAATTACGATATTACTCTTATGTTTATGTCTAATGTATGGATGTAAAAAAGAACAAACTGATCATTCAAACGATGCAAAAGTTATTTTTGAACTTGAAGGTGGTACATATCAATCAAGTAAATATCCTGTGGTACATTACTATCAAATGAAAGAAGATACAATTTTAATTAAACAATTAAAAGAATTAACTAATGCTGATATAGAATATCCAGGATATGAGTTTATGGGTTGGTATAAAGATAAAACCGAGGTTGATGGTAAGGTCGTATATGAAAATGAATGGGATTTTACTAAAGACCGTGTAGGAAAAGAAGGTGTAACTCTTTATGCTAAATGGCGTCAAAAACTACAATACTCATATGGAATATACGCATTAAATGATGATGGTACTGAAACATACCTATGTGATTATGAAGTAAATGCAGGTGGAACTCTCCCATATGACATTAAAGGTGTAAGTGATAGAGATGGTTATACATTCATTCGATATCTTGATGAAGACAAAAATTTATGGAATGATGCATTTACACATCCTGGTGGAGATGTAAAAGACCCTATCAAAGTTTATGCACAATACATTGAAGGCTTTTACAAAGTAGTTCGCAATAGCAAAGAACTTTTAGATGCTGTAAAGGGAGCTGGCAGTAATATTTATTTAGCTGCTGACATTGATATGGAAGGTCAAGCATTATACTTTAAAAATTATCGCCGTACTTTCTGGGGCAACAATCATACTATTTCAAATTTCGCAATGACGTTACCAGCAGGCAATTTAAAAGATAGCCTTTATAATAATAATTTGTACATTAGTCTTTTTGGTAATATTACTAGTGCGACAATAAAAGATGTAAAATTTACGAATGCAAAATTAGAAGTAGATTGTGGGCTATCACAAATTAGTGAGATTTATATAGCAGCAATTGCTTCAACAGTAACTAAGTCAACTATCGAAAATGTACAGTTTGATGGTACATATAAAATTACTGTATGGCCTGATTCTCCTAATTTCAATAAAGAAGAAAATTTCTATTTAATGAATGAAGGCTATGTAGAAAAAGATGAAAAATCAATAATAAAAAATACAACAATTAAATTTATAGAGGAAAATAATTAAGGAGGTAAAATTATGAATTTAAAGAGTATAGTTAAAAAAATAAGTATATTAGTTGTAATGTTTGTTTGTGTATTTACATTAACAAGCTGCCGTAAAGATAAAAATCCAAATGAAGGAGATGATACTCCAAAACCAGCGTATTATTATGACAATGAAAAAGACGCTTTAGTATTCTCATCTCAAGCTGTTGATAAGGTATTTAATCCTTTCTTCTCAACATCTGGAGCTGATAGTAATGTAATTGGATTAACTCAATTAGGAATGTTAAGCAATGACTCTAAAGGCAATTGGACATATGGAGATGATGAGGCAGCAGTAACAAAAGACCTTCAAATAGTAACTGAAGGAGAAGAAAACGTAAACCAAACAACAACATATTATTTTGTATTAAAGAATAATGTAAGATTCTCAAATGGTTCATACCTTACAATTAAAGATGTATTGTTTAATTTATATGTATATCTTGATCCAGTTTATACTGGTTCTAGTACAATTTATTCAACTGACATTGTTGGTTTAAAAGAATATCGTACACAAGAAGTTGACGAAAATGAACAAGATAGTTTTAAAGATAGATTTGAAGTTAGTGCAAGAACACGTATTAATTCTTTAATTTCAGCAAGTAAAGAAATTTTAAAAGATTCAAACTATGATGGTGATTTTGAAAGTAGTCTTCTTGAGTATGCATCACCAGAAGGAAGCAAGTACTCAGAAACATACAAAAACGTTGTTAATGACTATAAAAAAGCCGTTGAGTTATTTAAAGAAGAATTAGAAAGCGATTATACAAGTGCTACAGATATTCCAGAAGAAGTTAAGTTTAAGGATAAAGATGGAAATGAATATAGTAACTTACTATCAACACAAGTAGAAGTCTTCTTATTAAATGAAGGCTACCTAAAATGGGTAAAGAAAGATGGAAAATTAGAATCATCACTTGTTACGGATCCTGCGGAATTAAAAACATGGACTAAAGAACAAGCAATTAATACAATTATCATGGATAAAATCCCTGATAAGATTGTTGAAATTGTTTCATATTGGGCAACCTCAACTGAATTATTTAATTATATTGTAAATGAAGAAATGGGAAACTATTTTAATAACAATAGTAATAGAAAATTTAATAATATCTCAGGTATTAAATTTGCTAACCATACTGAACCAGTAGTTGTAAATGGTGTTACATATGATGTACCTGAATATGATGCTGATGGAAACATTAAGAAAGACAGCTATGAAGTATTAAGTATTAAAATTAAAAACGTTGACCCTAAAGCAATTTGGAACTTCTCTTTTGGTGTTGCACCTATGTATTACTATTCTGATGAAGAACATATTAAAGCATTTGACTTTGAATCTAATTTTGGAGTTGAATATGCTTCAGGAAAGTTTATGAATGAAGTAGTTAAAAATCCAGATCGCATTGGTGTTCCCGTTGGTGCTGGTGCTTATGCAGCAAGTAAATCAAGCGGTGGTATTGAAAACATTAAATCTGGTGATTTCTACGATTTAGGTATTATCTATTATGAAAGAAATCCTTACTTCGTTTTAGGCCCTGCTACAATTAAGAAAGTACGTTATAAAGTTGTTGCTGAAAACCAAATGTTAAATAGTTTATACAGCAACGAAATCGACTTTATTGAACCAAATGCAAAACCTGAAACAATTACAGAAATTTCAAACAAAATTAAAAAAGGCGAAGGCCTAGGATTCCAAAGTATAAGAACATCTGGTTATGGATACATTGGAATTAATGCAAGCAAAGTAAAAGATCTTGAAGTAAGACAAGCAATTATGCATTCAATAAACACTATGGAATGTGTAAACTATTATAAGAGTGCAGCACTTCCAGTTTATCGTTCAATGTCAAGAGCAAGTTGGGCTTATCCAAAAGATGCAACTGCATATTATCCATATCTTGATGATGAAATTCCAGAAAATCTAAATGTAGTAAATCCTTTCTATAAGGAATTTGTACAAAGCTTAGGTAAGAAAGCAAAACAAAAATTAACTGAAGAAGAACAAATTCAATTTATTCAAGAACTTGTTGAATCAGCAGGTTATCAAAAGAATGCAAATGATGTTTATCAAAAAGGTAATACAGTACTTAAATTTACATTTACAATAGTAGGTCAAGAAACTGACCACCCTGCTTATGCAGCAATGCTTCATGCAAAAGAAATGTTAAATAAAGCAGGATTCCAAATTGAAGTTAAAACAGATGCTAATGGTCTTAAGAAACTTTCAGAAGGCTCCCTAACTGTATGGGCAGCTGCATGGGGTTCAACAATTGACCCAGATATGTATCAAGTTTATCATAAAGATTCTAAAGCTACTTCAGTTAAAAACTGGGGATATGCAGCAATTCAACAAAATGTTGGAAATGAATATGATGAAGAAAATGAATATCTAGATGAATTATCTGATTATATTGAAAAAGCACGTAGAACAAACAATCAAGCTGACAGAGCTAGATATTACGAACAAGCATTAACATTAGTTATGAAATTAGCAATCGAATTACCTACTTATCAAAGAGATGATTTATTTGCATATAATTCAAACAAATTAGATGCAACCTCATTAACACCAAAAGATTTACTTTCTCCATATAAAGGTTTAACAAGTGATATATGGAATGTATCTTTAATAGTTGAAAAATAAAGTCTATTGGAAGCACTATTTATTAGTGTTTCCAATTTCTCAAAAAAGGAGATTAAATAAAAATGTTTAAGTATATTATAAAACGGTTGTTAATTTCCGTTGTAATCCTGTTAGGTGTATCAGTAATTATTTATTCATTAGTAAGAATGATGCCAGATGATTATGTTGATAAAAAATACGCTGAACAGTTAAATCAAGGAAGTATAACTCAGGAAGATATAGATCGCTTTAAAGAATTATATGGTTTATCAGATAATTCATTTAAAGGAATTATAAAAGGATATTTTAAATGGTTAGGAAAATTATGCAAAGGTGATTTAGGTCAATCTTTTAAATACGAAAAACCTGTTGCGACAGTTATTTCGGAAAATATGTGGATATCGTTTGCGATAGCAATAATAGCGACGATCCTGCAGTTCTTAATAGCAATCCCACTGGGAATATCCAGTGCGACACACCAATATTCGGTAAGAGATTATGCAGTCACCGTCTTTACAATGATTGGTATTTCTTTACCTACATATTTCTTTGCTGCTATAGTTATTAAAATCTTTTCAGTAGATTTAGGCTGGCTACCATCAGGTGGTTTAATCTCAGCCACAAAGGACTACGGAACTGATTTCGTGGGCCAAATGTCAAAATTTGGTGATATATTAAAACACTTAATTCTACCAATCTTTGTTAGTGTTATTCTTTCAATTGGTGGATTAATGCGTTACACAAGAACAAATACACTTGAAGTGCTTAATGCAGATTACATTCGTACTGCAAGAGCAAAAGGTTTATCAGAAAATAAAGTAATTTATAAACACGCTTTTAGAAATACAATGATACCACTTGTAACATTACTTGCAGGAATTCTTCCTTCATTGTTTGGTGGTATGATGATAACAGAAGAAGTATTTTCCATCGATGGTATAGGTCGATTAGCGTATAGTGCATTGATGGAAGGAGATATTCCATTTGTAATGGGATACAATATGTTTTTAGCGGTTCTAACAGTAATTGGTACACTACTTTCAGATATTATGTATTCAGTAGTTGACCCAAGAGTAAAACTAGGAAAGTAGGTGAGACAATGAAAGAAAATGATTTTGAAAAAAATGAAATTGCTACACCAGAAATTCTAGATGATGAACAAGAAGAAATGGAAGTTGCTGAAGAAGCAACTTATAAAGAAATGAGCCCAACAAGATTAATATTTAGAAGATTCTTTCGTTCTAAATTATCTATTGTTGGCTTAGTAATGATTGTATTCTTATTTATATTTTCTTTTTTAGGCCCTGTGATTTACCAAAAATGGGGTGAAGAAACTGTTGACAGATCAACAGTAATTGAAGAAATTAAAAAGACATTTACATACAAAGATGAAAATGGCAATGATGTATATGTTGAAGAAGTAGTTACAATTGAATCAAAAGTAAATGCTTATGCAGATCCTAGTAAAGAACATTTGTTAGGAACTGATGATAAAGGAATGGATGTATTTGTAAGATTAATGTATGGAGGAAGAATTTCTCTTACCATTGGTTTTATAGTAGTTATCCTTGAAACTTTAATAGGAGTTATCCTTGGTGGTATCTCAGGATACTTTGGGGGATGGGTAGATCAAGTAATAATGAGAATAGTTGATATTTTCAACTGTATTCCAACACTACCTATTCTATTAATTGCCTCAGCCGTAATTGATGCTAACTTTAATGCTGAAACTGGAAGAGAGATAACATCAGATCAACGAATATACATATTGATGATGATTATTACAATATTTAGTTGGAGTGGAGTTGCAAGACTTGTTCGTGGTCAAATTCTTTCTTTAAGAGAACAAGAATTCATTACAGCAACTGAAGTAATGGGCCTTCCAACATGGAGAAAAATATTTGTTCATTTAATTCCTAATGTTATGCCACAATTAATAGTTTCAATGACTCTTGGCCTTGGTAGTGTAATCTTGTATGAATCAACGCTTAGTTATTTAGGCCTCGGTGTCCAAGTACCAAAAGCTGCATGGGGAACAATGATTGCAACAGCAAAATTACGTGAAGTATTACAATATCATACAAATGTATGGCTTCCAGCTGGTGTCATGATTGTAATCGCCGTATTAGGATTTAACTTTGTAGGTGATGGATTACGTGATGCTATGGATCCAAAAGCAAAGAAATAAGGAGGATTTTTATGGATAATAAAAACAATAATTCAAAGATTAAAAAACCTTCTAACTATATTTCTTTAAAAGAAAGTAGACAAATAATAAAAGATAATATTAAAAAAATGAAGTATTATGAAAGTCTAAAGAAACGTAAGTTATCAATCGACAAATATACTTCATTGATGAAAGATGAAAACAATTTAATAGAAATTGAAAACTTAAAAACTTGCTTTTTTACAGACAATGGTACAGTAATGTCAGTTAATGGTGTATCATTTAATGTTCCAAAAAACAAAATAATTGGTATTGTTGGTGAATCTGGATGTGGAAAGAGTGTAACTTCTCTTTCTATAATGCAATTAGTACAAGCCCCACAAGGACAAGTTGTAGATGGCGAAATTAGATTTAATTCTGATGAATTAGGTTATGATTCAGAAGGAAGAAAAATAGCTTATGATATAACAAAAATGCCTACTAAAGAAATGTATAAGATTAGAGGCAAGGATATAACAATGATATTCCAAGAACCAATGACAAGTTTAAATCCTGTATTTACTATTGGATATCAACTAGATGAAGTATCATTTATACATACTTCAAAAATTACAAAAGAAGAAGCAAAAGAACATAGTATTGAAATGCTAAGAAAAGTTGGTATTTCAATGCCTGAACAAGTTTATAAATCATATCCTCATGAGCTATCTGGAGGTATGAGACAAAGAGTTATGATAGCAATGGCTCTTGCAGGAAATCCTAAATTAATTATTGCGGATGAACCTACAACAGCTTTAGATGTAACAATTCAAGCTCAAATTCTTGAACTATTAAAAGACTTACAAAAACGTGAAGGATGCTCAATAATGCTTATCACACATGACTTAGGTGTTATTGCAGAAATGGCAGATGAAGTTGTTGTAATGTATGCTGGAAGAGTAATAGAAAAAGGAACAGCACGTGAAATTTTCCATAATCCTCTTCATCCATATACAATCGGTCTACAAAAGAGTAAACCTTTAATTACATCAGATTCAAATGAACCATTGTATTCTATTCCGGGACAAGTTCCCAATCCGATTAATTTACCAAATAGCTGTTACTTCAAAAATAGATGTAACAGATGCAATAGAAAATGTAATGGCGAGTATCCAAATGAAATAAAAGTATCAGAAACACACTATGTGTCATGTTACTTGTATGAAGAAAGTGGTGAAAATTAAGATGAATGAAAATCATGATAGCTTTTATACAGATGATAAAACATGTATGTTAGAAGTAAAAAACTTAAAAAAATATTTTCCTCTTAATACCAATTTCTTTGGTAAACCATCAGCTTACTTAAAAGCAGTTGATGATATTAGTTTTTCTGTTGAAAAAGGAAAAACAATAGGTGTTGTAGGAGAATCAGGCTGTGGTAAAACAACTCTTGGTCGTACAATACTTAAGTTATACGAATCTGATGGTGGCGAAATTTATTTTAATGGATTAGATATAACAAAATATAAAAAATCACAAATGAGAAAGTTGAGAACGGATATTCAATTAATATTCCAAGATCCATATTCAAGTCTTCCTCCAAGAATGACTGTAGGAAGCATCATTTCTGAAGCCGTAAGAGTTCATAGAATTGTTCCGAAAGAATCAATTCGTGAATATGTATATGACATTATGGCTAAATGTGGGTTACAACCTCAATATTATGATCGTTATCCACATGAGTTCTCAGGTGGTCAACGTCAAAGAATTTGTATAGCAAGAGCTCTTGCTGTACAACCAAAATTAGTAATTTGTGATGAACCAGTTAGTGCACTTGATGTATCAATTCAAGCCCAAATTATTAATCTTTTAAAAGAATTACAAAACACTATGGGATTAACTTATGTATTTATTTCCCATGATTTATCAGTTGTAAAATATATAACAGATAAAATTTTAGTAATGTATTTAGGCAATACAATGGAGCTTGGTGAAACTAATGAGATATTCCAAAATCCATTACACCCTTATACACAAGCTTTATTCTCAGCTGTTCCAGTACCTGATCCAGATACAAAAATGAAACGTATAATTCTAGAAGGTGATATTCCATCACCTGCCAATCCACCTAAAGGATGTAAATTTCATACAAGATGTAGTAGATGCATGAATGTTTGCAAATTTGTAGATCCAATCAATGTGGAAGCTAGTCCAAATCATTTTGTATCATGCCATTTATATAATAGCGATGTAATGAGCAATCTTGCATTCTATGATCAACAATGGGATGAAATGCAAAAGGAAGAACAAGAAAAAAATGAAACAAAAGAAAATTAAACGTGAATATGTAGATGATGGACACACAATTTACAATATGGATGTAGACGGAATGCCACATCGTCGTGTACAATCAAAAGACGGTTTAAATGTTACAAAAGAAGAAAAAAGAGCAATGATAAAAGCTGCACTTATTCATTATTTGCCGATTCTTGGCGGAGTAATTCTTTGCTTTTTGGTTGCCATGTTAATAATTCTTTGGTGGCTACATTAAAGATTTAAGGAAGGAGATATTATGCAGAAGAAAATATTTGCTGCCTTAATGTTAGGTTTAACAATTTTTACTTGCACATCATGTAAAACAAAGAATAATGCAACTGAAGTTGTACCTAATGATAATTCTCAACAACTTCAACTTTTGAGAACTGACATGAAGCTTACACAAGAACAGCTATTGTCACGCATTAAGGCAGATCATATTAAAGAAAATAAAGGGTATTTAGATAATGATGAGGTAATATCAATAATTACATTACCTGGAGATTCATTGATAGATACTTACTTAGAAAGTGAATATATTTCATATAGTTCTGTTGCAGAATATGCATGTTCTAAAAAAGGACAAAAACAAGCAGCAGAATTAAAAAACGCACAAAAACAACTAGTTGAAAAATTAGAAGCTAGTGGTTTAGATGTTGATGTTGAATACAATTATGCAACCATTTTAAATGGAGTTGCAGTTAAATCAACATATGGCACATTTAAATTACTTGGTGAAATGGATGGAAGATTTAATATTGAATCAACTATATTATCTGATACATATAATTTACCTCAAACAACTACAAGTGATAAGTATCAAGCAGTAACTAATTTAGTAAAAGTATATGAAACTGGTATTTTTGATTCAAGTAGTGTTCCTTATACTGGAAATGGTACATCTGTAGCAGTACTTGACTCAGGTTTTGATTGCAGTCACACTGTTTTTGCAAAACAACCTGATGTTCCACTATTTTCAAAAGACTATATAAATAACTTAGTTGTATCTGATGAAGTAGTTTTAAATGCTAAAAAATTTACTCCAAGTTTACGCATTTCAGATGTTTATTATAGTAGTAAAATTCCATATACATATGATTATGCAGATAAAGATACAGAAGTTAATCCATATGATTCAGAACATGGAACTCACGTAGCTGGTATAATAGGCGGTTATGACCAAGTAATTACGGGCATAGCTATTAATACACAATTAGTTCTAATGAAGGTATTCCCTGATTTAGATGAAGGTGGTAAAACAGAAGATATTATTGCAGCATTAGAAGATGCAGTAGTTATTGGTGTAGATGCTATTAATATGTCACTTGGATCTTCTTGTGGATTCTCTAGAGAGGTAGACAAAGAAGCAGTAAATCAAATATATGACAAGATTAATAAAAGTGGTATTAGTTTAATTACTGCAGCAAGTAATAGTTATAGTTCTGGTTATGGTGGTGAACAGGGTAATACAAGTTTTGTTACAAACCCTGATTCTGGTACAGTTGGTTCTCCATCTACTTATCCAGCAGCACTATCCGTTGCTTCAATTAGTGGTGTTAAAAGTAAATACTTAGTAGCTAATGATTCTCAAATTTTATTCTTCAATGAATCAAATGCTATAACAGGTAAACCTAATGATTTCTTTAAAGAATTAGGTGTTAACGAAGGTGAAACAAAGGAATTTGAATATGTAACAATACCTGGATCTGGATTAAGAGTTAATTATGCTGGCGTTGATGTTAAAGGTAAAATTGCACTTGTTAGACGTGGCGATAATACATTTGAAGAAAAAGCTCGTTATGCAAAACAAGCTGGTGCAGTTGGATGTATTATATACAATAACATTGATGGTGACATATTAATGTCTATGGGAAAGAGTGACCATATTCCAACAATTTCAATTTCTAAAGATGATGGAACAATTCTTGCAAGCAAGAAAACAGGAAAGCTGGTAATTAGTTATAACAACCAAGCTGGTCCATTTATTTCTGACTTCTCAAGTTGGGGTCCTACTCCATCACTTGGATTGAAACCAGAAATTACTGCTCATGGTGGTAGCATTAAATCAGCAATTCCTGGTGGCGGTTATGATGAACTTAGTGGTACATCAATGGCTACACCAAATTTATGTGGTATCGTTGTTTTAATTAGACAATACTTAAAAGAAAAATATCCAGAAAAAACAGTTAAAGAAATATCTGTTTTAACTAATGAATTATTAATGTCTACAGCGACAATTGCTTTAAATGAAGATGGTAATCCTTACTCTCCACGTAAGCAAGGGGCAGGACTAGCAAGTCTTGATAATGCTGTAACAACCAAAGCATACATTACAGTCGATGATAGTGATAGAACTAAGTTAGAACTTGGCGATGATCCAAAACGCACTGGAATTTATGAAATGAAATTTAACGTAGAAAACTTATCAGATACAACTTTAGAATATGATTTATCAGTTATTGGAATGACTGAAAGTGTATCAACATCTGATTCTAAACACATAGCTGAAAAAGATCAATTGTTAAATGGAAGTACTAAAATTGAGCTATTATCAGAAGGAACTCTTAATGGAACAACCTTGACATTAGCTGCAAATCAAAAAGTAAAATTAAAAGTTACATATACATTATCTTCAACTGACAAGAGTTTAATTGAAAATCTATTCCCTTATGGAATGTATGTTGAAGGATTTGTAACTTTAAAAGCTCAAGAAAATGAAGTAGATTTAAATATTCCATTCCTTGCCTTCTATGGCGATTGGACAGAAGCACCAATGTTTGACAAAACATATTATGAAGTTGAATCAGAAGCTCATAATGGTGCAATTGATGATGAAGATAAATTAAAAGCAGATTATTATGCTACAACACCATATGGTTCATATTTCTACAATTATATTATTCCACTTGGAACATATCTATATGATATGGATGAAAATCTTTATGAAGCAATCCCTGCTACTGAAGATCACATTGCAATATCAAATGTTCTTGGAACAATAGATGGTATATCAGCTATATATGCAGGTATGCTTCGTAATGCTAAAACAATGAGATATACAATAGTTGATAAACTTACAGGTGATGTAGTTTATGAATATATTGATTACAACAAGAGTAAGGCTTATTCAGTAGGTGGTACACCAATTCCAGCTTATGATAGTCTTAGAATAAAATCAAGTCAATTAGGTTTAATTAATAACCGTCAATATGAATTTAAAATGTCTGGTTTACTAGACTATGGAGATGGTGGCACATCAACAAATGTAAGAAATTCATTTAATTTTGATTTTTACATGGATGATGAAGCTCCGATAATTAAAGATGTTTCATATGAAAAGAAATATGATAAAACACTTAAAAAAGATCGTTATTATATTACAATGACTGTTTATGATAACCAATATGTTCAATCAATATCTCCAATTATTTTTACTTCAAATTCTAGCTATGCTTTATTAACAGATAATCCAATTCCAGTTTATTCAGAAAGAGGAAAAGAAGCAACAGTTAAATTTGAAATAACAGATTATTTAGATGATATTTATAATGATGCTATTACAACTAATTGTTTAGCATTCTCTATTGATGATTACGCATTAAATTCAAATATTTATTTATGTCAATTACCTGGAACAAGTGGAAATTTCAAATTCACTAAAGATGGAACTCCTGATGGTATTGATTTAATAATTTTATCAATGTATGAAGATGAAGTAATCGATCTTACAAAATATCTTTCTACAACAGATAAAACAGTAGATGATGATAAATCATATTTAAATCATTTAGTATGGACTTCATCTAATGAAGAAGTTGCAGAAGTACAAGAAGGCCTTGTAAAATGTTTGAAAAAAGGCCGTGCAACAATTACAGCTAAAGAAACATTAAATGGCAAACAAGCTGTTTTAATAATTAATGTTAAAGAAAAAACACAAAGAAAAAACGCAAATCATAAAGTAACAGACATTGATGATGCCAAACTATCTTCACTTCGTTTCTCTTATTTTGATACATTATTTGCTTATTCAAGAGCTGCTCAAACAAGCAAAATAGGAGCTACTGGTGATAGAGTATTTGTTAACTCATTAAGTGATCTTTCTTTCTATCCTGGAGAACAAATCCAATTACACTATGATATGAATCCATGGTATGTTGAAGATAAGTATGAACTAACATATACATCATCTGATCCAAACATTGCTGAAGTTGATCAAAATGGTGTAGTAAAAGGACTTAAAGAAGGAACTACAATTATTACATTATCTGCTAGTGGTTCAAATATTAACGCTAGTATAACAGTTACAATTAACAATCCGTTTATTATAGAAAATAGAACATTAGTTGCCTATAAAGGATTAGGTGGCGAAGTAGTTATCCCAGATGATGAAGGTATTTTATATATTGGTGCTTATGCATTCTGTTTATATGAGACAGATCGTACAATAGAAGTTACTGAAGAAGATTATGACAAGAATAAAATTCCTGCAAGTAATACTTCAATAACATCAATAGTAGTCCCTTATGGGGTTGAAGAAATTCAAAAATATGCATTCTACAATTGTTCAGGCTTACGTACAGTAGTATTACCGGAAACCGTTAAGACAATTAGAGAATATGCATTTTGTAAAAATGTAAAACTAGAATCGATTAACTTAGATAAAATAAGTGTTATCGGTAAAGAAGCATTTAAAGAATGCAAAAAGCTAAATAATGTAGATCTTAGTAAGATTTATGCTGTTGGTGATGATGCATTTAGTGGATGTAGTTCACTAGAAAAAGTAGATTTAACTACTTTAAGAAATACTGGTAAACAAGCATTTAAAGATTGTACTGCTTTAAAGGAAGTTGTATTATCAGAAAATACAAAGTTATCTTATGCAATGTTTGTAAATACAGGACTTGTAAATGTAGATATTTATGAAAAAGTTGAAATTCCTGAATTTTGCTTTGCATTATGTAATAACTTAGAAACAATAACAATTAACAATGATCTTGTAAATATTGGTAAAGGTGCATTCAGCGATTGTCCAAAATTAACAACTGTAGTATTTAATGCAAAAGTAGATGCACTAGGAGAACAATTATTTTATAACTCAACAGGACTTGTAAGAATAGTTCTTCCAAATAATAAAGTTACTATGGGAAATTATTGTTTCTACAAATGTACAAACTTAACAGAAATAGTATTCCAAGAGAATACAGTTGTCGAAAAAATTGAAGGTTCAGTTTTCCAAGATACAAATGTAACAACCTTTGTTGTTGAATCGGGAAATCAAAACTATCAAGCATTTGGTGAATTATTACTAGATGCTCAAGGCACAACAATAATATTTGCTGCCCCTTATAAAGATTATGGTGAATATATATTAGACAGTAAATATGTTGCTATCAGTGATGGTGCATTTACTGGCACAAATATTAAAACACTAACATTAACAAATCCAAATCTAACAATTGGCAATTTTGCATTTGCTAATTGCGATAATTTAAAAAAGGTAATTTTTCCACTTGATGGAATAAAATCAATTGGAAAACATGCATTTAATTATGCAACAAACTTAGCAACACTTGAAAACTTAGAAAGTGTAAAAGATGTAAATGATTATGCATTTGCTAATACAGGTTTACAATCAGTTACAATTGGAGCAAATGCTGTATATGGTGAAGGTACATTCTTTAGTTCAAAACTAACTGAAGTAACAATTGGTGAAAACACTAAATTTGGACTAGGTGCTTTCCAAAAATGTAGTTATCTAGTTACTGTCAATATGCCAGAAAACGGTGGTGTTCATTTTGGTGCTGCTTGTTTCTCAAATGACATTTTATTGGAAAAAATAGATCTATCAAAAATAGATGAAGAAATAGAAAGAGAAACTTTCTATAATTGCATCAGTTTAAAAGCTGCTGAACTTACAACTGTTAAAAAAATTGGAGATTATGCTTTTGCTGCATGTAGTGCTTTAATATATTTAAATATGCCTATAATAGAAGAAGTTGGTGAAGGTGCATTTGGAAAATATGAAAAATCATCAACATCTCCACAAATTAGTGAGGTTGTATTACCTACATCATTAAAAGTATTAGGCGATGCTGCATTCTTTGGATGTGGCAGATTAAAAGAAATTACAATTCCATCATCACTTACAAAAGTTAGTGATTATGCTTTTGCAAATTGTAACAATTTAGGAAGAGTAAATCTTCCAAATGAAGTAATTGAAATAGGTAAATATGCATTTATAAATTGTGAATCGTTAGAGGTTATCAATTTAAATAATGTAAGATTAATTGGTGAAGGTGCATTCTCTACTTGTAAAGTTTTAACAACTATTGAACTAAATAGTGTTGAAGAAGTTGGTGAAGGTGCATTCGCAAATTCATATTACTTAAAATCTGTTGGTTCAGAAATGCCATCATTAAAAATTATTCATAATTATGCATTCTTGGCAACTTCTCTTCAATCATTTGTAGCTCCAAATTTAGAAGAAATTGGCGAAGGTGCATTTCAACAAAACAAAACTCTTACAGAATTTGGTTTCTCTAAGAACCTAAAAAAGATTGGTGCAATTGCCTTTTATGAATGTACAAATCTTGCAAATTATTATTATCAAGATGGAAATAAAAAAATTAATAACATCGTCTTAAATGATTATGCTCGTTTAGTTAATGGTATCCTTTATACAACATTAACTAATAAAGATTTAGAACTTACATCTATTCCTGCAGCTCTTAATATTGATACATTAGAAATAATTGAAGGAACAGTAAGAGTAGATGTTTATGCTGGTAATGCAAATAAAAATATTGAAATGATTGTTTTCCCTGATTCAATGAAATCAATTGGAAATTATGCATTCTATGATTGTACTAACTTAAAGATTGTTGAATTTAAATCATATACTGCTCCAATTCTTGAAAACTCATATAATAGTAAGTTAAAATTATCAGAAAATGATCCAGGATATGAATTATTACATAAATACTTTGACTTATTCTCATATGAATTATGTTATGTAAACTTCATAAACCTTGTAGGAAAGAATGATCCAATTGGTTTGGTTCTTCCTTCAAATGAAGATATAGAAGGATATGATTCAGTAATTTATGAAGCATATTTTGGAAAAGTTTCTAGCGCTGAAAGAAGTGACTATGAAGCTAAAAATAAAAATATAATTATTTTTGTTGAAAACGCAAAAAAAGTTGAAAAAATTAAGAAGGTAACTTTAACTGATGAAAATGTAATTAATAAAGCAATAACAGCTTATAACGCTATTAAACAAGATTATACAAAATATGGTTATACTCAAGAAGAGTGGGATCATCTTGTTAAAGTTGTTAAAGAAGCTAAAGAAGAATTACGTAAATTACAATTTGAAAATGCAAGTCAAATTGTTAAAAATCTTCAACAAGAAATTAATAATCTTGATACAACATTTACAATTTCAAGATTAGCTGAATTACATGCGTTAAAGAAAAAACTTGATAGTATTACATTAGTAGAATTATCGTTACTTGATTTAACAAACTATGATGCTTTAATGGATTCTTACAATTCATATATTGCAAGTATAGAAGAAGAAGTATTACCAACAACAAATGTGGTAAATAATACACTTCTTGTAGTAGCAACATTAGCTACAGCAAGTAGTGCATTATGTGTCGTTTACTTTTTCAAAAAACGTTGGTTTTAATAGGAGGTAAACGTGATGAAGAAAAATAAAATATTTATACTAATGATTTTATTTGTTGCAACATTAATTCCTATGTTTACAGCATGTACAAAAAATTCAAAAGACGAATTAAAGAATTATGAAAAAGCAATAAAAGAATCAATTAAAAATGCAACAAGCATGGAAACAACGCTAACTACTACTGATCAAGATGTTGTTGTTTATAAGTATGTAAAATCAATAACATTCTTAGAAAATAATTCAGCGTATGTTAGTACAGATGTTTCAAGTCTTGATAAAAGTTTTGAGTTATCTACTAAAACTACATCAGAAACTATTGATAATGTAAATAAAAATGAAATTCAAAAAATTTCACTTTCTAAAAAATATTTTAATAACTACATGTTAGAAAATCAAAATTTTGTTGGAGAAATTAGTCAAGATAATATGAAAAATATCTTTAATTATGATATTAAAATTAAAGATGTAGCTAAACTAATAATTACTTTTGAAGAAGAAAAAGTAATAAAAATAGAATGTACGTATGAAACAGAATCTGGAAAACAAGCTGTTCTTACTACAAACTATGAATATTAGGAGGAATGAATATGCGAAAGAAAAAAATCGTACTAGGTTTATTTATCCTTCTATTAATGGTCACTTTTGTATCATGCAATAAAAAATGTAACCATAATGGGCCAACTCCCGACCCCAATCCTGGAATAGTTACACCTCCAAAGCCACAACCTCAAGAAGTAAGTATTGGTATTAAAGGTTCATCTGAAGTAAAATCTGGGGCTGAATCACAATATCGTGCTTATGTTGATGGTGAACCAAGTAATGAAGTGACTTGGGAAATTAAAGAAGGTAGTGACTTTGTAACAATCTCTGACAAAGGGTTGTTAACAGCAAAAGAAGTTACAGGCGACAAAATAGTAGAAATTATTGCAAAAAGCAAAAAGAATGATAAATGCTATGGTAGTAAAGTTATAACAGTTGTCGCTAAACCAACCTTAACTCAAGATATGCTAGATGCTTTAAAGGTTGACAAAATTGGATTTGAAGGATATTTAAATATAAGTGTTTACGAGTTTGGTGTTGCAAAGAAATTATATAATACATACACAACAGTAGTAAAAACAGCAATGGATGGAACTGATTGGTATGCAGAATATGAAAATGGTGACACTGGAACTAAAATGGGTTTATATTATAAAAATCATGATGGTTATGCTTCTCAAATTGGAGTAAGTTTCATGAATGATGAACAATATGAGCCAATGACTGATGATGATGGAAAGAAAGTTAAATGGGAAGATTCAGGTTTATACAATGTTCTTCAAAACTTAACAATTAGTGATTTTAAGTTTAATGAAGACACATGGCGCTATGAGTATAGAGCAAAAGATAAAAATGATACCCTTACTAAAAAACTAATTGCTTCAGCTAATCCATATGATTTTGAACAAGATCCAAATCATCAATTTCAATTAATAATTGAAGAAAATGAAATTTTAGGTTTTTATATGAAAAGTAAACCAGATTACACTATTGTTAAACAATACGAATCAATTCAAGAATTATTTGTTGCAGTAGGATATGGTGATACAGTTAAAGTACCTAAAATAACAAAATATCCTCATCGTGATTTCCATGATGATTTAGAAAAAGCAATATTAAACATGAGAAATTTAAATAGTTATACATTAGATTTCTACGGAATAATAGCTTCAAATCTTACATCTGGATATACACAAGAAGGATATAAGGAAACTGTTACTAATAGTGATTGCTACTTTGAACCATATGTAATGAGATATGATGAGTATGGAGATGAAGTAAGAAACTTCACTGAAAACTCAAGTTATGGTTTCCACAAAATAAGTAATACTCTATATAATTCATTTACAACAAATGCTACTACTAATAAATTTGAACCAAGTAGAGCATATAATGCTTCATTTGATAATGCCAAGCCATCTTTTGGTTTTGCATCAGAGATATTTACATCATATGCTGTAAATGAAGATGGATCCATTTCTTATTATGTTGATGAATTAATGACTCCGGTTGCTTCTACTTTCTATTATGGAGTAGGAAATGATATCAATTTATATGGTATTTTTGCAACCAAAGGTTATTTATCAAATACATCATTTACTCCATTTGTAACAGTAAAGGATGGAATGATTGTAAATTCTACTTTCTATTTCTACCTCGGTTCAATTTATGGAATTATTCAAATTAACTATGATGATTTCAATACAGCTGCTGTACCTGAAGATGTTTCAATTAAATTTGAACCACGCCAAGTTCCTACGTCTTGGAGTCAACTTACAATCATTAAATCAGATGATTCCACAACAATGGATGAGGATGAAGAAGTAAATGCGTTAGAATTCTTCAAGACTTTCTTTAAAGAAAAATCAAATATTGAAGAAGATCAATTAGAAAGTTTATTGCCATTCTTTGGTAGTGTATTAGGTGATACATACGGATTTGGTATGACCTCTATGAGAATTCCTTCAGGCGAGTCAACAAGTCATGCTTGTGTAACTTTGTACTACGATGTTCCACTTGGAACCGATTATACAATTAAACAACCTCTTGCTGCCATTGAAGAATATTTGTTATCTCTTGGCTTTACTAAAAATAAAGCTGGAGAATTTAGTAAAGATGGAATCTACATTGCTCCAGTAGATTCAAGTCTTGACTTATTAATATATGTATGGGGCGAAAATTTTTAAGGAGGAATAATACAATATGAGAAAAATCAAAAATTTAACAATTAAGTGCTTTATATTCCTTCTAGTTGCAATATGCCTTGTTTCAGTTACCTCTTGTAAAAAGAGAGTTGAGGATAAAGATCCAGTTGGACCTACTGAACAAGTTACAATCAAATTAGAAGCCGATAAAGATAGATTTAATTATAATGAAACAGTTAATCTAAAAGTTACTGTTACTGGTTCTGAAGATAAAACTTATGATACAGAAGTAAGTAATCCTAAGATTGCTAAGGTAGAAGATAATGTTTTATCTGCTGTTGGAAACATTGTTGTTGATAAGACAGTTACAGTTACTGTTACTTCGCATGCTGATCCAAACGCAAAAGATTCAAAAACTTTTATCATTAAAGGTAAAACAATTGAAGGCCAAGTTGGTGAATTAACATCAGCAATGTTACAAGAAATTGGTAATGAAAGTATTACAATTAAAGGTTCACTAACTGACTATTATGTTAATTTTCATGATGCTGATCAAAACACGGAACATGCTTATGGCATGACAGTTGAAATGGCTGCAGATATTTGGAAAGGTAGTTGGTATAGCAAAGAAGATGATACAAATGTTATTACTGATACGTATCGTAAGAGTTCTCAAGATGGCTTAAGGGACCAAAATGGTAATAAAGGTCATGGCCTTGAAAAATTGTATATCGATAAAGATAACAAAGTTTCATCTACTTTAGTAAAAGACTATGTAAGTGTTCCAACTTTATGGGAAAGTCAACATTTATGGAATCATTTAGGTCAATTAAATGTTAATAAGTTTAAATATGATTTAGAAAATGATTTATATGAATATTCTGTAGATTACACAAATGAAGATGATTTATATTTAATGACTTATTTATCATTTTCATTAACACCTATGCTATCTGATACTCTTGATAAGATTTACTTAAAGATAGAAGATGGAAGAATTACAAAATTACTTGCTCAAACGGAAATCTTATATTATGGTGCTGATACTCAAGAAGATGCAGATGCTATGAGTTATACATCACTTGAAATAACATTCTCTAAGATTGGTACAACTGAAGTATCTGAACCTGATGTTTATGAAGCTCCTGAACAAGCTGAATTATTAGTTAAAGCATTAAATGAAATGAAATCACTAAGAAACTATACTTTCAATCTTGTAGATACACAAACTTATGCTCCATCTGGAGATTCTGGAGATTATGAACTTACTTCAGCAACAACTTCAAATGAACCTTTATTTGCAAGACTTGCTAAGAAGAATAAAAAACCTACTAACTACACTTCACCAACTGGAACAGTAGGCCTAGTTGGAAAAGTTACAGAAGATGCAGTTTTATTTGCAGAAACTGGACTATATTCTTATACAATGGATGGAAAACCTTATCATACTGAATACTCAGGATATAAGAAAATTGATGAAAATACATATGATTACTTTGAATATGATTATAAAAATAAAGCATTAACAGGACAAAGACAATACCAAGGTACATTCTTTGATTCACTTCCTAACTTTGAATTTTCACCTAATATATTTACGCTTGATGGTGCAATAACAAAACAAGGTAAAACTCAATATACTTTCAAAATCAATGACTCTGCTATTACAAGAGAAGTTGCATTACAACTTGCAGTTTATGACTTTGCAAAAGATGGTGCTGCATCAACTTATTCAACTTTAAGAGTAACAGTAGATGAAGATGGTCACTTAGTAAAAGTTGTATTCCCTTACTCTATTAATAGTGCAACATACCTAGGCTATTATACAGTTACTTATTCTAAGTTTAATACTACAACATTGGATGATGATACATTTGAAGGTTATGTTCCACGTGTATTAAGAACTTCATGGTCTCAATTTACTACAAAATATTATAGTGAAACTCCAGGAACTGCAACACATGAGGAAAATACAGATGTAGTTCTAAAAACAATTTATGGAGATAATTTAACTGATTTTGTATCTCCTACAATATTTAGTAATGTATTTGGTGATTGCTTATATGGTCCTTTCTTTGATTGGAAAGAAAAAGGAACAGACGCTGATGGAAATAAAATTTATACTGGATATATGAACATCAATACAAGAAGTGATAAATTTGATGAAAATAGTCAAGTTACAAATTATGATGAAATAATTTCTGCTCTTAGAGAAGCACTTGAAAAAGAAGGATTTAAGTACTCAGTTGAAAACTCAGATACTACAGGTGGAGATACTGGTAGATCTGACAGATATGTTTGTTTCATTAAAGGCGATGTACAAATCGTTGTATGGAATAACTTTACAAAGAATTTCTCTATTTACTTCTATAAAACAGGTGATTGGAAATTAAGAAAATAAGTTCCAATCAGATGGAGGTAAAATGAGTAAAATTAAAAAAATATTAATTATTGTTTTCGCAGTATTACTCACATTTACTGGATGTAAAAAGGGACCCGATAATAAGGATCCCAACCATCCAGAAAATCAAATTGAAGTATCATCAATTATTTCAAGTGTTGAAATAAAAGATACTGAAGTTGATACATATGATTTTAAAAATTGCTTTAAAATAACTATTAATAAAGAAAGCATTGATGTAAAAGATGAATATATTGATAAAACAAATGTAAAAAAAGAACCTGGTGAATATGAAGTAATTTGTACTTATGAAAATAAAAAAGCATCAGTTTTTGTAAAAGTAACAACGGATGTGTATGAAATTACTTTATTAAAGGATGAAATAACAATTTATACTGATGAAGTTGAAAACTATGATTTCCTTACTTTATTTAAAATCACTTTAAATGGTAAAGAAAATATTATCACAAAAAGTATGATTGACAACCAAGTTAAACCAGAGGTTGGACAATATACATTTACAGTATCTTATAAAGATATTTCAAAAACATTGGTAGTACATGTTGAACAACGAAAAGAAACTTATACATTAGAAGTAATACCTTCTTATGAAATTTTTGAGTTATCAATTGATAATGCTACAACATTTGACTACACAAGATTATTTTCTCTTTATGTTAATGGCCAAGCTGTACGCGTAACTCTTGACATGATTGACATAAGCGAAGCAAAAGAAGTTGAAGTAGGAAAAATTTGTAAAGTAAGTTTTAAATATGAAATTGAAGGAGAAGTAGCAACTGCTTCAACAATGGTTAAAATTGTTGAAAAAGATGCTCTTCAAATTAATGCTAAAAATGTAATCACATATCCTAATGGTGGACATGTTGATTTGACAAGTCTTTTTGAAATAATTTATGGTGATAAAAACATCACTGTTACCTTAGATATGATTGAAGGAAGTATTGATTATACGAAAGAAGGTATTAATACAATAACTCTTAAATATCAAGGCGTAACAAAGACTGCTACAGTCGAAGTTAAACGTGGAGTAATAATTGATTATGCTTATGGTGATACAATTGTTATTACTAAAGGTACTAATCAAGCAACTTACCCATTTTTTAAAGATTTTATTTTAAGAATTAATGGTATTAAGTTTACAACAATAGATGATGAATATTTAGATGTCTCAAATGTAGATTTTAATACAGTTGGTCAATATAGTGTAACTTTAAAAATACCATATAACGATTCAAAACTAGGATTATCATCCGTCAAATTTAAATACTATGAAAAAACAATTACTTATATTGTTGTTGAAAACAATTATAAAATCAACATTTTAGATACTCTTGTAACTCTTCCTGAAGGTACTAAAAAATATGATGTATTTGATAATTTAGATGTTTTAATTAATAATAGATTTCAAACATTAACTAGAGTAAAAGAAAATGTAGATTTAATTACTTGCTATGCTGAAGAATTATCAGATCCAATTGATTTCAATAAAGTTGGAATGCAAGATGTAAGAATTGCACTATATGTTAATGGTGTGGATGCAGACCCTGTAATTGTTACCTACCAAGTAATGATGGATTCAAATGTTGAGGTTTCTTCCATAAATAAAATTACTATAGAGGGTTCAACAATATTTACAAAAGATTTATTCACAATTGTTGATAATGGTGAAAACATTCAAGTAACCAATGAAATGATTAGTGGTAAAGTTGATACTTTCGTTCCTGGTACCTATGAAGTATCAATTAGCTATAAAGGTATAATTAAAAAATCAAAAGTTATAGTACTTAATAAAAAATTTGTTGGAACTTACCATACTAAATTAAAAACAGTTGCTGTAGTAGAAGAAGATGAAGATTATGGTACAACAGTAATCACTCCATCTAAGCGCTATGGTGATATTGTTATTAATGAAGATCTTGGTATTACAATGGGATCAAATACAATTACTGTAGTAGATGCTGTTGATGAAAATACAATTATTGTAAAGTTTGGTTCTTCCACTTATACAATGACTTTAGATAATGGAATTTTGATATTAAATCCAGATAATTCAATTAAACTTGGATTTACTAGTGAAAGAAGACCATTTGTATATTTCCATGAGGATATGTATACAGTTGGTACATACTTAATGATTAATTCAACAAGTAGCTATATAATTGAAAGTACTATAACAGGCTATTCAATTGATGCATTTAATATTACTTCTAAAATTGATGGCAGTGAAAGTTGGTACGCTTTAAAAGTTAGATTAACTGATAAAACTAGCGCTGACTCAGTTTATTCTGTAGCATGGGGTGCTGCGGAAGTAACTGGCCCAGTTGATGAGAATGAACAAAAAGTAGGTTATATCTCATTTAATGATGAAAACATACGATTTGTGATGGAATCTGGTCAAGTAGGTAAAGTTTCATCAGCCCCAGTTGAAAAGAAATTTGCAGGAATAACTTTTGAAGGAACAGTAGATGGAAAACCTGCTAGATTAGTTGCTAATCAATATGAAGCATTTACTTTAGTTATTGATGGCAAAACAATTTATTCATTTAACACTAATGAACAATCCGCTCTAAAAAATGGTGGTGTTGATTATGCTTCAAATACACTATTTTTGTATAATTTAGATGAAGCATTCTCATATAAATTCATTCTAGATAAAGAGAATAAAACATTTGAGTACATATCAAAAGACTTATATTTTGGAAAATACGTTTACGAAAAAATATGTATTTTCCTAGATGGATATGGAACTGGAATTATAAACTTTAATACTTCTAGTTACTATCAAACACAGATTAAATATACTACGCAAAATAGCGATATTAAAATAACATATGTAAATACATCACCTACATTTGAATATGGTGAAAATGCACAATTCTACATAGATGATTTTAAAAACACCTTAATTTCAAGATCATTTATGAATGATACATGCAATGACATACAATTTGTTAATGAGAATATAGTAGATGGTGCGATTGTTCGTATTAACTCATATCAAGTTGGTTGTGATGCAGATGTGGTCGCAAAAGTTAATATGCTTGAAAATATTGAAATAATTACCAAAGATGGTGTATTAACATATGAACAAAAAACTAAGGTTATTGATACATCTAAAATTAAATTTAGTAAACCAGGATTCTATTTGTTTACAATCACTTTACAAGTTGGTGAAGAAACAATAGTTGGTTACTATGCAATGGAAGTTATATCCGATAAATATAAAGATAATCCAGTTGTTGGAGAATATGGTAATGGAATAATTAATTCCGGTAATTATTTGTCAATTGATAAATATGGCCAAGTAATTATTCAATCAGCAGGAATATTATTTAGAGGAAATATTAGTATTTCTGAAGATTTATCGTTTGTAATTAAAGCAAGTAATGCTGATGCAGGTTTACTTACTGCAACTGGTAGTATTTTAGTTGATGGAACTATCGTATTGAGATGTACTGGTGCAATCACATTTAGTGAGTATTTCACAAAAGGAACAAGTAAAGTTACAGGAACAGATAAAGTAATTTTATACGAAATTAAATATCAAAGCCAAACAACATACATATTAGCTCAAACAACATCTAGTATGGGGGAAATTGTTTCTATAGAAGAACTTGAAAATTCTATAATTAAAATTAATGCTTCAGATAGAAGTTATATAGTAAAAATCCTAAATTGGGGTAATACAAAAAATGGCATACAACTTGCTGATAATTATCGAGGAACATACACTCTTGATACAAAACCATCAATTATTGTAGATGGATTTGGTAATGTAAGAGTTGGCGAAAATGCTGGAACATATATTTTAAATAATAATGTTTTAGTTGTAACAATCGGCAAAGACATTAAAACTTATAAGTTAAATACTAATGATTTTACTTATGAAATTGTTGATATCACATTTGATGAAAGTATGGTTAGTGGAAAAACATATGAAGCAACATATACATTTGTTTGTAGTGGATATTATTACACTGCTATAACTAAATTTAAATTTAGTAAAAATGGGGTTGTAACAATTTATTCAACTTCAGATGATCATGATTCTGGAGAAGAATCATGTAGTGAAGACTTATATGATCCAATTTTTGGAAGTAAAAAAGGAAAAACTGGTAGTTACACTATTCAAGGTAATCGTGTAACAATCAGCGTAAATGGTGTAACATTTGAATTAGAAATAACAAATGTTTTAACTGTTAACGAATTAAACGTGACCCAAACATCCTTATCAAAGGATGAACAAGGTTTCTTTAGTGTGGATACATTATTCACACTTCAATAATGATTATTTCATACTATTAGTATGTGATAATAAATGTATAATAGAAAGGAAATAAAGGAAACAATTATGAAACGTAATAAAATATTTTTATTTGTAATTGCTACTCTATTACTTGTGTTAACCACTGCATGTGGTGACACAACTCATACTCACACTTATGGTGCATGGACAATCACAAAAGAACCAACCATTGAGGTTGGTGGCTCTGCATCAAAGACTTGTGAATGCGGTGATGTGGTAGAAGTAGTAATTCCAAAATTATCAGACACTGAAACTTGGACAGTTTCTAATAGTGTTGAAGCAACTTGTACTACTACTGGAAGTAAAACATTTACTTCTGAATATGGCACAGTTGTTGTTACAATCGCAAAAGCTGAACATGAATATGGTGCATGGACTTTTGTAGTTGAACCTACAAAAACAGAAGCTGGTAAAGCAACTCATACATGCAAATATGGTGAAACAGAAGAAGTAGATGTTCCAGTATTAACAGATACAACAGTATGGACTCTTGCTGAAGAAGTTCCTGCTACTTGTACTGAAGTTGGAACTGAAAAATATACATCTGTATATGGCGAAATTGTAGTAGTAGTTAGTGAAGCAACGGGACATACATATGGTGCATGGACAATCACAAAAGCGCCTACTTTAGAAGCAACAGGTTCAGCAGAAAAAGTTTGTCATTGTGGTGATAAAGAAACAGTTGAACTTCCAGTATTAACAGATACAACAGTATGGACTGTAAAAGAATCTATTAATGCAACTTGTACAGTTGATGGTAAAACAGTTTATGAATCAGTATATGGTGAAGTAACAGTAGTTAGTGAAGCAACAGGGCATACATATGGTGCATGGACAATCACAAAAGAACCTACTTTAGAAGCAACAGGAAATGCTGAAAGAGTTTGCCATTGTGGTGATAAAGAAACAGTAGAAATCCCTGCATTAGCAGCTGATACTGTATGGTCGGTTAAAGAAAAAGTTGAGCCTACTTATAATGAAGCTGGTTCTACAACTTATACATCAGTATATGGTGAAGTAAAAGTTACAGTTGCAAAATTAGTTGCTCCATATGATGGTAAAACTTATGGTAACTTTGCTTATGATGCTGATGATGATAACAATGGTTATGTAAATGGTGTTTTAAATTTAGAAAATGCATGGGGTAAAGCAACTCTTACATTAAATGAACTTGGTAAAGGTGAGGGTGGTGCGTTCCCATTCCGTGGATTAAACATTCTTAGTATGGTTAATCCGGCAACAGGTGAAATTGAAATTAAACAAGTTCCTTATGCATCTGATGAAGATGGTAACACTTACTTAGATTATGATAGTGCTACTACATATTCTGGTTATGTTGATTTTATAACAGGAATAATCGTTAGAACATATCGTAGTTCATATAATAGCATTTTAGTTCTTACTCCATTCGAAACAAATACTACAACTGCAACTTCTGTTGCATCTTCTTGGGACAATGCAATAGCAATTGAATATACTGTAAATGAAACTACATATCGTATTTTTGTTTATAAATCAGTTGTATATTTTGGTGTATCATTTGTTGATGGTGCTGGAAATAATGTTCCTGCAAATGAATGTTATCATGCTCCTCTTGTTTATGTAAAAGACGCAAGTGGTAACGTAATTGAAGGTTTTGCTTTTAATGGTGAAAAAGAAGTAGTAGTCGATGGCTATGAAGGAACATATACACTTGGTTCTGAAACATTAGTACTTAGTGGTTATGGAAAATTAACATTAAATGGTCAAGAAGGTACTTATAAAGTAATCTCTGAAAATAATCTTGCTGTAGTTGTAAATAATACATACTATGAAGTAGAGTTAAATAAAACTGAAAAGACTTATACAATTGAAAAACCAATGGTAGAAATTACATTTGTTGCTGGTGAATATGCAACCGTACCTACTGTTGTAACTAATAAGAATATTGAAATAAAACTTCCTGTTCCTACATCTTCAACAATGTTATTTGGTGGTTGGTTCTATGATGAAGAATTAACAAGACCTGTTGAAGAGACATTTATTCCAACAGAAAATGTAACTCTATATGCAAAATGGTTAGTTAAATTATCAATTAATCTTGTTGGTGTATTAGATGGTGATGCTAGTGTTATTTACCTAGGTGTTGGTGAAAAAATTGGTACAGCTCTTCCAAACTATACAGTTGATCCTGTTACTAAAAAAGTATTTAAAGGTTGGTATTTAGATGCTGAATTTACTGAAGCTCTTCCTGAAGAAGCAGAAGTTTCTGAAGAAGATGATGGTATTACTATCTATGCAAAATGGGTAGAAGTACCTGCATATGTTGGTACATATAGTGGTACTGAAATTTGGGCTAAAAGCTCAGGTAATAGTAGCTATACTTCATTAACAATTAGTGAAGATGGAAAATTATCTGGTAAATATACTGGTATCGTTGTAAGTTATGATAAAGAAACTCAAATGATAACTTGGAAAGAAAGTGCAACAGCAACTAAATCATATGGATTATGGTTTGATGAAGAAAGTGGTTTACTTGCAACTCATTATAGTTCAAAGACTGAAATTGGAGCTGACTACTTCTTATTCTTAAAAGATGGCTCAGCTAAGTATATTAAGCTACATTATGGTATTAAATGTGATAAACCAGGAACAACTTTAAATGGTTATTACTCACGTTTAGTTGATATTGAAACTACTGCTGGTGTTAAGACAGTATTCATTTATGGTGATAGAATTTATTCTAACGTTACAATTTCTTCAACAACAGGTGCTGCATTAACTACTGCGACTGTTGGTGATTCTAAATCACTTGTTGTTCGTGATGCTGAAACTTCAGATATTATTTATGCAGTAGCATCTCAAGGCGAAACATTCAATAAAGAAAGTAAAACAAATGTTCTTGATAAATATTTCGGAACATACAATGTTCAAGGAAAAGAATTAGTTCTTGATGGAACTGGTGTTGTTGTATTTGATGGTAAAACTGGTACATATGCAGTTGCTGCTACAGGTTCATCATATGGATTTGATGTATACCTTGTAGACAATACTGAATACTATCAATTAACATTAAATGGTAGTGAAGCTACACTTGTTAAACCTGAAGTAACAATTGAATTTGTTGTTGGTGATGGTCATGTAGCTATTGACTCAGTATCTTACAACATTAATGTAAAAGCAAATCTTCCAACTCCAAGTGAAGAAAATTATGTATTTAATGGTTGGTTCTTTGATGCTGAATTCACAAAAGCAGTACCTGCTTCATTTGTTCCAACTGAAGCAACAACATTATATGCTAAGTTCTCTACACCTGCTGATTTAACAATTGTTTATAACAATGGTGAAGATAATAAAGTAATTAGATACTCTGTACATGACATAGTAACAGTTGACAACCCTCTTTATAAGAGACATAAATTTGAAGGTTGGTACACAACTGCAGAATTTACTGAAGGAACTGAATGGACTTCAGGAACTGCAATTGAAGAAGATTTAACAATTTATGCTAAATGGAGCGTTGCACCTGCATACAACAATACTTATGAACCAATTGAAATTTATGGTACAAATGCAAATGGTAGTACATCTTCAGTTTATGAAAGAAGTGTTGCAATCATTGAAATTAACCCTGATGGCTTTGCTAAAGGTTCAGGATATCCATTTAGAAATGATACTAAAGTAACTAAATATGACAAAGAAACTGGTGTAATTCAATTAACTTGTGGAACTTCAGTTTATAATGGATATATTGACCCAGTAACTGGTATTATTGTTATGACTTATAAATCTGGTGATGATGCAGTTTTAGGTGAAGTATATTTCTTAACTCCATTTACAACAAGTGCTAAGAGAGATGATTTCTCAACATCTTATTGGAATAGTGGATTAACAAGATGTATTGAATATACATATGATGGTACAACTTATACTGTATTTGTAATGAACGGAAAAGTATATTTCAACGTATCATTCAAAAACGCAGAAGGTGTAGCTGTTAAAGGTGCTGATTGTTACAAAACACAAACATTATATGTTTATGGTTCTAATGAAACTTTAATTGCTAAATTTGGTTATGATGGTACAACTATGAATCAACTAGATGGTTATGAAGGTACATATACAAATGGTACTGAAACAATCGTTTTAGATGGTGTTAAAGTGGTTAAATTGAACGATGAAATAGGTACATACAATGTTGCTAAAAATGCTACTTATACATTAGATGCATATATTAACAATCAATATTTTGAAGTAACATTAGATACAACAAATGGTACATACACTATTAATAAACCAATGGTAACAATCACATTTACTAGTGAACATACTTCAGTTGATAGTCAAACTTTAAATAAAAATATTAAAGTTACACTTCCAACTCCAACTAATGAAAATTACAAATTTAGAGGTTGGTATTTAGAAACTACACATGAAACAAAAGTAGATGATGACTATGTACCAACAGCTGATATTACTCTATATGCTAAATGGGATGCAATAGTAGTACTTACAGTAGTCTATGGTAACACACTTGAAAATGTTGAAGAAAGATATGGTATTGGTGATATTCCAGAACCTAAAGAACCAGCATTTACAAATGGTAAAGTTTTTAATGGTTGGTATCTAGATGCTGAATTTCAAAACGCTTATAAACCAGTTGCTATAACTGAATCATTGACAATTTACTGTAATTGGATTGATGCAGTTCCACAATTTGGTTCATATAATGGATTTGAAACTTGGGGCACTGGTTCAATAGTTTATCTAAGAAATGACAAAAAATTAAATGTTGACGCATTAGGTTCAGTAACTGGTGAATTGACTGGTAAAATTGTTGAATATAATTCTGAAACAGGAAATTTCTATATTGAAAAAACAGGTGGCAATCAATATTTTGGTCATTTTGATCAAGAAAATAAAATCCTTGTTATAGCATATAATTCCAAAACAGCTTCTAATCCAGCATCACTTGGCACAGACCTTTATGTCTTTGTTAAAGCGGATTCAGTAACTGGAGATGCATCAGCAACAGTTAATTTAAATGCTGGTAAATGCCGTGTAGTTAAAATTACTGTAAATGGTGAATCAGTTTATGCTTATGTAAGTACAGATAATATTTATTATGATGTAACATTCACAGCTGGTGGAAATGAAGTTGAAGTAACAAAACTTTCAAGCGAATCAGATGTTAAGATTATGGCTAAAGACGGAACTGTAATCGCATCATATGAAAAAGGTACTTTAAAATAAAAAATCAAACGCATTAGGAATTCCTAATGCGTTTTTTTTCCAAAAATTAATAAAGTTATCTATTAGCAAAATTTTATAATTTTTGTTATAATCTAAAAAAATGGGAGGTATAAATGTAAAATGAATCAAATTAATCATATATATTTTTGCATTGATTTAAAAACATTTTATGCTTCTGTAGAATGCGTGGAAAGAGGATTAGATCCATTCACCACAAACTTAGTCGTTGCTGATCCATCAAGAGGTAATGGTGCCATATGTCTTGCCATCTCTCCTGCTTTAAAGAATTTAGGAATTAGAAATAGGTGTAGAATTTTTGAAATTCCCAAAGATGTAAATTATTTAGTTGCCATGCCAAGAATGAAATTATATATGGAATACTCAGCTAAGATATATAATATATATTTAAAATATATCGCACCTGAAGACATTCATCCATATTCAATTGATGAAATGTTTTTAGATGTTACCCATTATCTAGATTTATACCAAAAGACTAAAGAAGAATTCGCAGTCTTTTTAATGAATAAGATTTTTGAAGAACTAGGTATTACTGCAACCTGTGGTATAGGTACAAATCTATATTTGTGTAAGATAGCACTTGACATAACAGCTAAACATATAAAAAGCAACATTGCATATCTTAATGAAACAACATATCGAAACACCTTAGGTAATCATATACCTTTATCTGATTTTTGGCAAATTTCCACTGGAATTCAAAATAGATTGAATGGAATTGGTATATATACAATGAATGATATAATTAATACAGATGAAGAAGTACTATATAAGTTGTTAGGAATTAATGCTGAAATATTAATAGATCATGCAAAAGGAATTGAACCAGTTACAATCAAAGATATTAAATCATATAAACCAAAAGCTAATTCACTATCTCAATCCCAAATCTTACCTGAAGATTATTCATATGAAAAAGTAAGACTAATTGTTAAAGAAATGATAGATATATTATCACTACGACTTGTAGATGAACATTTAGTATCAGATTGTATTGGATTAAGTGTTGGGTATTCTAAAGATATCCACAAAGCAACTGGCGGCTCTTTAAAACTACCAATTCGAACTAACACCTATAATATGTTAATACCATATTTTTTAGAAATTTTCGACAAAACGACAATCAAGGATTTACCAATAAGAAGAATAAGTATTGGATTTAACAATGTCTTAGATGAAGACTATGAACAACTTGATTTATTTACTAATTATGAAGAAATAAAAAAACAACGAACCATTGAACAAACGGTCCTAGAAATTAAAAAGAAATATGGTAAAAATTCAATCTTAAAAGGCATGAATTATTTAGATGGAGCAACAACAAGAAAACGTAATAAATTAATAGGAGGTCATAATGCGGGGGAAAATGACTAATAAAGAAAGAGCTAAAATATTTATGCCATTTGATGCTTTAAAAGGCTTTCGTGAAATGTTACAAAATCAAGAAATAATAAAAGTAGAAAAAAAAGAACTATCAGAAGACAAAATTAAAGAAATTGATCTAATATTATCAAAACTAAAAAAAGGAATGTTAGTAAAAATTACATATTATAACAATAACTTATCTTCATACCAAACTATTGAAGGAGTATTAACTAATATTGATATTATATACAAAACCATTACCATAGTAAAAAATAAAATTAATATTGTTGACTTATATAACATAGAAATTGTCGAAGAAGAAGCAATATAGAAAGGACAATAATGAAAAATAGAATATCAAAAATTAAAAAAATCTTTGCATTATCTTTTTGTGGAATAGCATTATTTTTATCCATAGTTGCTTTAGTAATTTTTATTAGTAACAATAATATCAAAAAAAGATATCTAAAAGTTGAGGCAGAAGTAGTTAGACTTTCTTACTCATATGATAGCGATACAAGTGACCAAGTATTTGTAAAATTTGAATGTGAAATTAATGGTGAGGCGTATAAGGCCGACTTTACAAATGTAGAAAATGCACCAAGCTCTTGTTATGTGGGGGAAATAATTACAATTTATGTTAATCCAAAAACTAAAAAAGCAGTGTATGTAAGTCCTATGGGACCATTCATATGTTTAGGAATAGGATTAATCTTCTTGATTATTGGTTTAGTATTTGCGATTTCCCTTATAAAATCAAGTAGAAAAAGAAAATTCTACATGCGTTATGGTGATCAAATATGGGCCAAAATAGTAAGCTATGAAGAAATTTATTCAACTACTTATAATAACCGTCATCCTCAAAAATTAATATGTGAATATACAGGAGATTTTTGTGATGAAATACATAAATTTATAAGCGATCCTGTTTTATTATCTGATCCAAATGAAGTGGTAGGAAGCTTAGTTTTAGTATATGTTATAAAACAAACAAATATGCAAAATTATTATGTCGATTGTGACAATATTAAAAAGACACTTGACTCTTTCTAATTTTAGAAAGAGTTTTTTTCTTTCAAATAAAAAATGATTGTGATATAATCATTACAATTGGAGGCTGAGAGTATGAATTATCAAGAGGAAATAAAAAATATTTGTAACAAATATAAATACGTAGGAGTTAACACCTTACTAGTGAATGAAAAAGGTGAATTTACATCAACTGAAGGAGTAGAAGATTTAGTTACTAATAAACCCCTATCACTTAACACTATTTTTAGAATTGCATCAGTATCAAAAGTAATTGTTGCTTTAGGTATTATGAAATTATATGAAAAAGATTTATTAAAAATAACTGATGATATAAGTTTATATTTAGGATATGAAGTCAGAAATCCAAACTTTAAAGATGTTCCAATTACAATTGAAATGCTGATGACACAAACATCAAGTATCAGTGATGGAAATGATTCTAAGAAAGGCTATGATGGAGTAAATGGGCCAAAAATAGATATTCCGCTAGAAGATTTATTAACTAAACCAACTTCAAAATATTATCTTGAAACAACATTTAGTTCCCATAAACCTGGAACACACTGGGAATACTCCAACTTTGGATGCGGTATCCTTGCGTGTATAATCGAAAAAGTAAGTGGAGAATACTTTAGTGATTTTATTAGAAAAGAAGTATTACTTCCTTTAGAAATTGATGGAAGTTTTAGAATATCAGATATTATTCATAAAGAAAATGTTGCTTCTTTGTATGACTACCAAAATGATGAATTTGTATTAGAAAGAAACCTTGAGATGTTTTTAAACTATGAATATCCAAGATATGAATTAGGCAATAACTATAGAATGCCAGCTGGAGGCTTATTTATTTCAATTTTGGATTTAGCAAAAATAATGAAAATGTTAATGAATAAAGGGGTATACGAAAACATTCAAGTATTTAAAAAATTAACAATTGATTATATGATGAACGTTCATTGGCAAGGAACTAGTGATGATCCAAGTTATCGTAAAAAAGGATTACAATTACTAATCCTTGAATCCTATGGAGAAACATTATATGGACATTTTGGCAGTGCATATGGATTGAAGAGTTATATGCTGTTTAATGAACAAAAAGGAATGATATTCCTTTGTAATGGTGCAAACTTCCGCTATAATGATAAAATAGGCATTACTTATTTTCAAGATGAATTAATTAAATTTATGCTAAAATATTAAAAAAGAGGCGAAGTATATGAAGAAAATATTCAGCGAATTTGGCAAATTATTTCTTCTTGCTTGTTACTTTATAATTGGATTAGTGTTAATAATTGAAGCTTGTACTCCAGGAAATGTATCAGCTGATAAGTCTACAGGACTTGGAGATAAGATATCCGATAGGTTTGACATTGACTTTGGTGATAAAAATGAATATGTTAAGCCAGAAAATGTCATTATTGAGTATGATGAGAATAAAGAATATTATATTGGTGATAAGGTTGAATTAAATGGAATTGTATCTCCAGAAAACGCAACTAACAAAACAATTATATGGAGTAGTGATAATCAAAGTATTGCGACGGTATCTTCTAATGGTAAGGTTAGTCTACTAAAAGAAGGAGATGTGACAATTACTGCGACAATTAAAGATACTGATATTACATCATCAATAAAAATCAACGTTTTACCGATATTAGAACAAGATATTGAATTTTATGATTATGAAAATAAAATTGTTGTTGGTACATCAATCGGGCTTCAAGTTAGATTTTCTCCTTTAAATACTACATATAAAGATATCGTATGGGAATCAAGTGATCCAACTATAGCAACTGTTGTATCTTCCCCATCTGCTGGCTCAAATATTGTAGGTATTGTTAAAGCAATAAAATCAGGAATTGTAACAATTACTGCTACTTCTAAAACCGGCTTAAAGAAATCTGCGACAATTGAGATTATCGATAAAATTGAAGTTCCTGTTACATCACTTGATATTATCTCACCTGCAGATATGGCAACTTTATACGTTGGAAGAAGCGTAGCTATTAAAACTAAAGTTTTTCCAGAAAATGCAACCAACAAAAATGTAAGATTTGAAATAGATTCCCAATATAATGATTTTGTTACAGTATCAAAAGCGGGAACTGTAACTGGAAAAAAAGCAGAAACTGTAGAAATAAAAATAATAAGCAGTCAAAATGAAAATATATATAAAATATTAAAACTAAAAATTATTGATTATCCTATTCTTCAAAGTTTTAATCTTTCATATAGTGATAAAATGAAAGTAGGATATCAACAAAACATTGTGGTAAAAGATTTAACCCCATCTAACGCAAAGGTTACAAAAAAAACCTTTGAAAGTAGTAACCAAGAAATTGCGAAAGTCAACAATTCCGGCCTTATAGAAGCCTTGGGTATAGGTAAGGTAGATATTACATGTAATATAACAACCACAAATGATGTAATAATTTCTAAAACAATAACTATTGAAATCGTGCCAAATGATGATATCATTGCGACAGACTTGGAAATAACTGGATTAGATGAAACTATTGAAATGTATTCATATTACTCATCGATAAACTTGAGTAAGTATTGTACAATATTGCCTTCTAATACAACAAATAAAAATCTAATCATAACTTCTTCAAATGCAAATATAGTAAAAGTATCAGGAACTACAATTTCTCCTCAAGAGAAAGGAACTGCAATAATTACTATTACCTCAGCATCAAATAAGAGTCTTTCTAAGACTATTAAAGTCATCGTTAAATACAATGAAGTAAAAAGTGCAGAATGTATGATAGATGAACAAGTTGTAACAGAATATGAAATGAAAATTCTAGATACTGTAAAACTTACATACAAATATCAAGTAGTAAATGAGAATATTCCACTATCTCCTGGTACAACTTTCAATTGGAAGAGCACTGATGAAAATATCATAGGGGTAGATGCATATGGACAACTTGTTGCGTATAATGAAGGAACAGCATATGTTGAACTTTATTCAAATCGTCAAGCAAAGGCTGTAACAAAGATAAAAATTATTGTAAAAAGAATTAAAGTAGAGAGTGTTGAGATAATCTTTAACGATGAGAAAATCGAATATTTAGAAATTATAGAAGGAGAAAATTTAAATTTATCATATAATGTGATACCAATAAATGCAACAAATAAGGGAATTCGTTTTGCTAGTACAAACACCAACATTGTTGAAATAAATCAAGAAGGAAATGTTACATGTAAAACTAATGGTAAAGCAGTAATTAGATTATATTCATTAGATAATTCAGAAATAATTCAAGAATTAACAATAGTAATTAAAAGCAAAAAAGCAAATTATAGTATAGGTAATGAAGAAATTAAAGATAATAAGTTAGAGTTATCAGTTAATAAAAGTCTTCTATTAAAAATAAATTTAATAGAAATGCCATCACAATATAAATTACAGTTTACCTCCTCAAATCCATCGGTTGCAGAAGTAGGAAGCAACGGCAGTATAACTGGTAAATCCCAAGGAACAGCTACAATTAAAGTAATATGCATAAGTGGTGATGGGGATAAAGAAGTAAAAGAATTTACAGTAAAGGTTATAAATGAATATGAAACTAAACGTTCTTCATTTTATATGTTAGTACGTAAAGGAATAGGTCATTTCGGAGCATTTTTAATTTTTGCTGTATTCGGAGCATTGTTTATGATATTTAGTTACAAGAAAAAATATATATTTATGATTCTTTCATTGGTAGTAGGATTCCTAATTGCCTCTTGTACAGAAATAATTCAAATATATATACCAGGCCGTGTAGGAGCTTTTAAAGATGTATTAATTGACTTTACAGGTTATGTTGCTGGAACTATATTTATTTTTGTATTTTATTATTTTATAAAATTAATAAAGTACTTTAAAGAAAGGAGAAAAAAGAATGATGAAAAACAAACTGATGTTAGTTGTTAACATCTTATATTCCCTATTTGCAGTTTTATTTACCATAGTTTCTATTTTAATTAATTTTAATGGAAATGTCGTACCTTGTATTATAGCTATTTTATTAATGATTATTACAATAATAGGATTATGGTATTTGTACTTAAGTAAACTTCCAAAACAAGGAATTACAATTTTACAAGTTAAATCAATATTGAAATATATTGCACTTACGATAGCGTTATTTGTGATATTAATTTTCTTGGTAGCCATTCAAGATTGTGCAAATAATATTTTTGTACCGGGTGATAAAAAAACAGAAGTAAGTCCTGCAGAAAGAATGAGATTAGTACTTCCAATAGTAGGATTAATGGTATTTACAACTATATATTTTGTGTTCTACCAAATTTTTATGGTTATGTATAGAAAAGAAAAATTTAAAAAAGGATTAGTATTAATATTTACCATTCTTCATGTTTTATTAACAATAATGATACTTGCGGATTTCGTTATGTCAATAACAGGTATAAGTGGTTTTATTACTCAAGTCTTCACAAACAATGGTGAAAATGTAAATATGATAGCAAAAGTACTTGCATATATATGTGAATTAGCATATGTGTCAGTGTACGGTATTACTTCATATATGCTAATAAATAAGTACATTCAAATTTCTAAAGAAAATAAGATAAATGGGTAGGTGAAAAAATGGAAAACAATGAAATATATTTACAAAATAAAAAAATATTTGGAGGAACTTATTTCCTTTTACTCGCAATATTTTTTACGATTTTTACAGCAATTGATGGATTAAGTGGCTTTATAACCTTTTCAATCCAAACATCTAGAGAAAATATTGTTGTAACAACCTTAACATGGTTATTACTAGTAATAGTTAGATTTGTACCAAACGTATTAATTACAATCGGTTTATGGCTAATGCATTTTAAAAGTATAAGTAAGGGTTTAATATCTCAATCAGGAAAATGGTTAATAAAAATTGGTTTAATTATTAATTTAGTATTTATGATATTTACTCTTGTTTATGGTTCATATGTACTAATTAATAGTTATTATTCCTACAATTCAACAACAATATATGGACTTGATTCATATAGTTCACTAATTGTATCACTAGTATATTTATATTTTTGGGTAATATTTAAATTTGTAACACAACTATTTATGTTAATAATGGTTTCCAGCATTAAATACAATACTAAAACTATTGCTCTTAGAAAAACTACTTCAATTCTTGCGATTGTCTTTGGTTCATTAATTATTGTAAACTTTGTTTCCGTAATTAAATTTACAAATGCAATTGTAAAATGTTTTGAATATGGATTTACTTCTTTCACAAGAACTTTTGAATACATTTATACTAATGTATTTACGGTTGGATGTGTTGGTGTATTAATGATATTAATTGGTATTTTCTGTTTAGTTAATTTTAAAAAGAAAGATTAAAGATTAATGTTTTTGACAAAAATACACAAATAGTGTATAATTATCAAGGTTTAAAAAAGCTAGTAGGAAAGGACTATTAACTAGGTTCTTAAACTATTAGCTTTTTATCTTTATGAGGTGAAATTTATGAATATAAAAAATATAGCAATTATAGCCCATGTTGACCATGGTAAAACTACACTAGTAGATACGTTATTATCTTCTTCCTCAACATTTAGAAATAATGAAGTTGCTCCAGAAAGAGCGATGGATTCAAATGATATTGAAAGAGAAAGGGGAATAACAATTCTTGCTAAAACCACTGCTATTCATTATAAAGATTATAAAATTAACATTCTTGATACTCCAGGACATGCTGACTTTAGTGGTGAAGTAGAAAGAATAATGGGAATGGTTGATGGTGTGCTTCTTGTTGTTGATGCTTATGAGGGAACTATGCCTCAAACAAGATTTGTACTACAAAAAGCTTTGGAACATCATCTTAAACCAATCGTAGTAATTAATAAAATTGACCGTGAAGCCGCAAGACCTTTAGAAGTAGTAGATGAAGTTATTGACTTATTTATCGAACTAGGTGCCGATGATGATCAACTAGAATTCCCTGTAGTTTATGTTTCAGCATTAAATGATACTTCAAGTCTTTCACCTGATTTATCAACTCAACAACCAGGTATGCAAGTATTACTAGATATGATTTTAAAAGAAATCCCTGATCCAGAAATTGATGTAAATGCTAAACTTCAATTTCAGCCAGCTCTACTTGATTATAATGAATATGTAGGACGTATCGGAATTGGTCGTATTGTTTCCGGCAAAATACATCTAAATGAAAATGTTTCATGTATTCGTATTGATGGTTCGATTAAAAACTTCCGTATTCAAAAACTTTATTCTTTCCTAGGATTAAAACGAATTGAAGTAGAAGAAGCAGAGGCTGGAGATATAATCGCGATAGCTGGACTTCCTGATATATATGTAGGTGAAACGGTATGTGAGGTTGGTGAGACTACACCACTTCCTTTAATCAAAGTTGGTGAACCAACGGTACAAATGAATTTTGGTACTAACACATCACCAATGAGTGGTCAAGAAGGCGAATTTGTAACGGCTAGAAAAATAGAAGAAAGATTATATCGTGAAACTCAACGAGATGTAAGTTTAAGAGTTGAACGTATTGGAAACAAAGAAGAATGGATTGTCTCAGGCCGTGGAGAATTACATCTATCTATTTTAATTGAAAATATGCGTCGCGAAGGATATGAGTTCCAAGTATCAAAACCACGTGTAATTCTAAAAGAAATAGATGGTGACATTTGTGAACCATATGAATTTGTTCAAGTAGATGTTCCTGATGAATATATTGGTCCAGCAATTGAAATGCTTGGAGGTCGTCGTGGTATTCTTGATAATATGTCAAGCCATGAAGGTCAAACAAGATTAATTTACCATATGCCATCAAAAGGATTGATTGGCTTTATGAATGATTTCTTAAGTGCTACTCATGGATATGGAATCATTAATCACTATTTCTTAGACTATCGCAAAACAACTCCTGATGCTTTTGTTGGTAGAAAACTTGGTGTACTTGTATCATTTAATTCAGGAATGGCTACTGCTTATGCTTGTGGTGGCATCGAGGATCGAGGAGAATTGTTTATTGAACCTGGTACAATCGTTTATGAAGGTATGATAGTTGGTGAATGTAATCGTGAAGAAGATTTAGCTGTAAATATTACTCGTGAAAAACAACAAACCAACCAACGTAGTTCAACAAAAGATACTACAGTAGTATTGAAAAAACCACGTGTTTTAACCCTAGAAAATTACTTAGATTTTATTGATGATGATGAACTAGTAGAAATTACTCCAAAAAGTATTCGTCTTAGAAAAAGAATTCTTGATACAGTTGAAAGAAAGAAATTTGATAGTACAAAGCCAAGCAAACATTAGGTGATAGAATGATATATGATCAACATTGTCATAGTATGTTTTCAAAAGATTCTGGAGAGTTTTTAACAAATTACTTTAAAATATGTAATGAGTACCATATTAAATATCTAGTGACAACTGAACATATTGAATTCAATAGTGCTTGTGATAATACTGATTGGACAGTTGATTATGACCAACTAAAAAAAGAACTAGAAACAAATCATAAAATATTTCCAAACGTGATACCACTGCTTGGTATAGAAATAGGATATCGTAAAGAATACATTAACAATATGCTAGAGGTAATTAATTCCCAAAAGTTTGATGTAGTAAATATGAGTATTCATGATAATGGAATATGTGATTACTATATGAAAGAGCCTTTCAAACAAATAGGTATTGATAAAATGTTAAATATATACTTTGATAATATATTAGATGGCTTAAATAACTTTAATAATTTTGATGTTTTATCACATTTTGACTATGGATTTAAAACTGCAAAATTAATAGATAATTCATTAAGCATAAACAAATATGAAATGAAAGTTCGTGAAATATTTAAAAAAGTTATTTCGTTGAATAAAGCACTAGAAATTAATATTAAAGTACAATCTACCATCAATGATTTAAATCATTTAAAAACGATACTAAAATGGTATGTTGAAGAGGGTGGAAAAAAATTAACATTATCATCTGATGCCCATACTAAAGAAGCATATAAAAAGTATTTTGAAGTACAAAATCAATATATAGAAATAATTAAAGAATTCGGATTTAAATATCTTTGTTATTTTATTGAAAGAAAAGAGTTACATTATGATATTATTTAATATCAGTACATATAATATATTGCGTTTGCAAAGAAAAGAATTAAATGCCCAACCTAAATTGAGCATTTTTTCTTTATAATCTTTTAAAATGACTTTTTAAAATAAATATGATATAATTACGATAGAAAAAATAACGGAGGGGTAAATATGACAGAAAAAGAATTTAGAAAACTAGTAAGTGATGTAGAAGTATCAAAAAAAGAAAAAGAAGAAATCTTACAGTTATTAGAAACAATAAAGAATAAAATGATAAAATATCATTATACTTTTGAAATAGTAGATATGTATCGTGGGGGAGCTTTACAAAAAGGAACAATGATGAATTATTCAAAAGAATATGATTTTATACTTGTTGTTAAGCCTCGTTTAAATAAGATATTTCAATTAACAAACAAAGTAATTCTAACAGAAATTGTTAATAGTTTAATCGTTAATTTGGATGAGATAACAAAAATTAGTGACATAAATGTATCTGCAGAAAAAAATGAAATAACAATAATGTTAGATGATAAAGTTATTAATCTATACATTTATTATACTGAAAACAGCATTGCAGATTTTCCTCAACATTTACTTGAAAATGTAGAACAAAAAAGGATAAAGTTTGTGGAGATTGCTAACAAAGAATATTCATATTTTAGAAATACCATTCAAATTATTAAATACTATCGTGATGAACAAAAGATATCAATCATTTCTGGATTTACTTTAGAAATAATTTTATACTATGCATTGCGTGAGTATTGTTTTGATACACGATATGAAGATTATCTAAATGCCTTCCTAAAAGGATTAGATGATTTCATTAATGGTAAGAAAATAGAAGTATATTTCCCAATGTATGAAGAATTAGATGTTGAAACTAGAGAAACTGCAAAAAAACAATATATGGTTATTGACCCTGGTACAGGATACTTAAACCTAACTGATGATGTAAATGATATCAAAATAGGGGAGTATAGAAAACTAAGAAAAGCTATCGCCAAATTAGTAGATACTAAACCACTAAAAGATTTAGGTACAGGAGTAGTAAAACTAAACGTTACTCCACAAAAAAACAATGATGGAACATATAGCTGGTGTTACAAGATAGAAGAAACTAATCTCACAGCAAGTGGTGGAACTTACACATCTAGTGATGATGATACTTATACAGCAATTTTCAAAGCATTATTAAAAGGGATGAAATCAATCATAGACAATAATTTAAATCGTAAACAAGTTGAAATTATCTGTCCTAAGAAAAACATTTTAACTAATGAATCAGGACTTTCAACAGAAAATAATGCAAGAAGAAAAAATGTTTTAGCATATATGGATAACAATCAAATAAAAGTAATTTAAAAAGTTACAATAAAAATAAAAACAAATTACTTTATATATATGTAAAAATGTGATATAATAAGTTGAAAAAATTAATGTCAGGAGAGTGAAATTATGGGAAGAGCACATGAAGTTCGTGCTGCATCAATGGCAAAAACTGCCGCTGCAAAGTCAAAACTTAATAACAAGTGGAGCCGTATCATATATATGGCAGCTAAGAGTGGCGTGCCTGATCCTGATCTAAACCAAACCTTAAAAAAAGAAATTGAAAAGGCAAAGAAAGAACAAGTTACAGCTGACGTTATTAAACGTGCAATAGATAAAGCTAAAGGCGCCAATATGGAATCTTATTCTGAATTACAATTAGAAGGTTTTGGACCAGGTAATTCAATGGTTGTTGTTGAATGTTTATCAGACAATTCAAATCGTACTCAAACTGCTGTTAAAGTTGCCCTTCAAAGAACTGGTGGAAAAATAGCAAGTAGTGGAAATGTAACTCACAGCTTTACACACAATGCTGTATTTAGTACAAGTGAACTTACAGAAGATCAATTACTAGAAGCCTTATTAATGGCTGATTGTGATGTTACTGATTCAAAAGTTGAAGATGGTGTTGTTACAGTGTATGCTCCAAGTACTGAATATGCAAAAATGAGAACAGCTATTTTTGAAGCATATCCAGATGTAAATCTTATTGAAGATACAATTGCATGGGTACCAATGAACTGGGTTCAACTAGAAAGTGAAAAACAATTAGAACAATTTAAACGTCTTCTAGAATTATTAGCTGAAGAAGAAGATGTACAAGAAGTTTTCCACAACGTTGAAGGAATCGATGACGAAGAAGAATAATAGTAAAAGTCCTCATAAGAGGACTTTTATTTTACATTTTTTAAGCAATTTAGTTGAATGTATCTGAATAATTTGGTATAATACTAATGCAATTTGAAATGCAGGTATAGTATAACGGCTATTATACCGCCTTGCCATGGCGAAGATGCCGGTTCGATTCCGGTTACCTGCTCCAATAATTAAGTTAGGTTATGTGAAAACATAGTCTTTTTTTAACTTTGGAGGTAGTAATGGATAAAGATATTATTAAAACAATTGATAAAAGTTATGAGCATAATGCTTATGTAACTTCACAAATAGTGGCATACATTGATGTATATAATGTTGAACTTCAAAAAATAATTCAAACAAATCTCAATAAAACAAGTGATATAGAAACTAGATATTCTATATTTTTAAATCATCTACTATTTGATGATAATGAGTATTATTTAAATAATTATCTTCTAAATAATATTAAGTTGCTAAATACTCAAACTTTTAAGAATAATCCATATTATAAAAATATTACTTTTTCATCATTTTGTTATGGAGATGTCGAATTAAAAAAAATTACATATAAACCATTTATGCTATTTCCTTATGGAGAAATTAATGTAGATGGTTATAAGGAAACAAACCCAATGGGATTTTTTACACAACCCTTTTCTTTCCCTGCCTTATTTCAAGATAAAAGAGAATGGATGATGATAAATCCTAATGAAATTATTACAATGCAAGAATCCATTGATCAAGCATATGGTAATGTCTTAACCTTTGGCCTTGGACTTGGTTATTTTGCTTATATGGTTTCGCTTAAAGATAATGTCAATACTATTACAATAGTTGAAAAAGATCCTAAAATAATATCTATATTTAAAAAAGTAATTCTACCTCAATTTGAATATAAACAAAAAATCATCATAATCAATGATGATGCTATCGAATATATGAAAAAAACTAAAAAGCCATATGACTTTACCTTTGGTGATATATGGCATGACGCAATAGATGGAGTTACACTCTACATTAAGATGAAACAAAACGAGAAGAAAATGCAATGTTCAAAATTTAACTATTGGATTGAAAAAACTATCTTATATAGGATAAGATATTATATATATATTGTGATCTTTGATTTAATGGATGGATTGAATAAAACATATCATGAAAGTATATTAAATATTATAAAATCTTACTTTTTAAAACTTTCAAAATTAGATTATGAACAATACTTATCAATAGACTATATCAAAAATATATTTATTAATAATCTTGAAATCAATTAGTAGAATCAATGCTAATTGATTTTTCTTTTCATTTTAATCGCATTTATTTATTAGATAAGGTATAATGTTTATATATGTTAAATATAACAAGAGGATATAACAATGATTAAAATTCAAAATTTAGAACTTCCGGAAAATGCAAGGATTATTGTAATATCAGATATTCATGGTCGTATTGATGTTTTAAGAAATTTATTAAAAAAAGTACGATATCAAAAAAATAAAGACTATTTAATACTACTTGGTGACTTTGCACAAAAAGGTCCATACCCTCTTATTACATTACGCTATATAATGGAACTTTCAAAATATAAAAATGTATACCCGGTTATTGGGAACTGTGATAGAGGAAATTACAAAGTGTTTTTTAAAGAATGGAAAGACACTTATTTTAAAGAATTATTAAATATTCAAGGAAGTGTTCTTTATGACATGCGTAGGGAATACTTGGAAAAAGAAAACACCATAGAATTTGATAATTTAGATTTAGATAAAAAACAAGAAATACTTCATGATTATTTTAAAAAAGAAATAACATTCTTAGAAGACTTACCCCTCATGATTGAAACCAATGATTTTATATTTGTACATGCGGGAATTGATAAAATTAGAGATTATCGCTTAAGTTACTATAAAACTATATACATGAAGCGTTATTTCTATTTTCAAGGCCATTTAGCGGATAAAATTGTAGTTTGTGGGCATATGCCAGTAACTATATATAACCAAACCGAATTTAACGATAATATTATTATGGATTTTAACAAAAAGATAATATCTATAGATGGTGGTATGACAGTTAAAGAGGGCGGTCAATTAAATGCTTTGATTATTAATAAAAAAGCTAATACATATACATATAACCAAGAAAGTGAAGATGGATTATCGTTAAAACGATTGATCAAAGATTCAAAAGAAATATATCGTGGGAAAGGGACTTGCTGGCCTAATTATGAAGTAGAAGTATTAGAAAAAGATGAATATTTTACAAAGGTATTACTAAAAGGGACAAATGAAATTACATATGTAAAAAATGAATATTTAGTTGATAACGATACAAAAACATATGATGATTGTCCTGCATCAATATTAGGGATTAAAAAACATGAATTAGTGGGAATAATTAATGATTCATGTGCGGGTTATGTGTTAGTGAAATACAAAGGAAAACAAGGATGGATAGAAAAAGGAGTATTAGAAAATGAAATTTAAACACGTATTATTAGCATTTATTTTTGTTTTTTGTTTGTCATTTGTAGGATGTAACAAAAAAGAACCAAAACCTTCAGATGAACAAAAAGAACCAACTGAACATGTACATTCATTTGGAGATTGGATTACGGTAATTGAACCAAGTTGTGAAACTAAAGGAATGAGAAAACATGAATGTAGTGAATGTGGAGAAATTGAAAATGAATCAATTGAAGCTTTAGGCCATGATTTATCTGAAGCAACTTGTTCATCAAAAGCAAAATGCAGTATTTGTGGTGAAAAGATTGGTGAATTTGCAGATCACAAATATAGTGAATGGGAAGTAATAAATGAAGCAACTTGTATGACTACAGGACTTCGCACTCATAAATGTGTATGGTGTGGTAAAGTAGAAAACGACATTATCCCTTCTCCTGAACATATATATTCAAATTGGAAAATATTACAAAGTGCAACATGTATTGAAACTGGATTAAGAGAGCATACTTGTAGTGTAGGTGGTGAAACCGTTCGTGAGGTTATCCCTGTTATTGATCATACCTTTAATGATTGGGTTATTGAAGATCCAGCAACATGTATAAAAGAAGGTAGTAGAAAACATCAATGTTCTTATTGTGAATTAAGTGAAGTAGAAACAATTAAGATGATTGATCACAATTATAAAGACCCTGTTAACGTTGTAGAAGCAACATGTTTAGAAGTTGGTGTGAAAAAATATATATGCTCAACATGTAATCATGAAAAGGAAGAAGTTACTGGAACGCTAGAACACAACTTTGTTGATGAAGTGTGTACAAAATGCAAAACAAAAACAGCAGATTATGAACATATATTGTCAATAATAAATAAAGTTCAAATTGAAGTAAATGAAAATGATGGGGTTGTCTTACCACAAAACATTGATGGTGTTGAAATTACGTGGATAAGTCATAGCCAAGACATTGTATTAGATGATGGTACATTGTTTGCAGCAAAATTTGTAAGAAACGCAAACATGGAAGCAACTTTTAATTACAATGGTAAAGCATATCATCACAATTTTGAAATAGAAATTCCTGTAGTTGATGTTAGAGGAATTGACTTCTGTTGGAGTATTTTTTATTCTAAGAAAGTTATAGATAACACATATTCAGATTTAGCTTTTATAACTAAAAACTATGGAGAATGTACAGTATATAAATATACTACTTCAAATCCTAGCATTATTAGTGAAACAGGTAATGTACACTTAAAACTTTATGATCAAAAAGCTACAGTAAGTTGTTACTTACAACTTGGCAAAGTAATCAATAAATATGAAAAAGTTGTAACAGTAAAAGGATTTAATGAAAAACAACGTGTAGATCTTGTTCTTGAATGGTTACCTTCAGTTATTGAAGAATTAAAGAACGGAACAAGAACAACATTACCAATTACTCATGATGAATATGGAACAACAATCAATTGGTTCTGCATGGAACCTGGTATTATAGCAGGAAACGGTGTATTTGTTAAACCATTAACTAAAAAGGATTTAACTCTTGAATGTTCAGTAGTATTAAACGGATCAAGTGGTCAAACAATATTTAATCTTGAACAAGTTGGTGGAGATACATCAGAATTAGATCAACTAAGAGAATGGATTAAAGGTCAAATTCCATCAAGAATTATGGGAACTAAAAACTTTGTTTTAGACAATGATGCATTAGATTATCAAATTAGAACCAACAGCGGTGGTGTATTAAATCTAATTGATGGCTCAACTCCTTCAGTAGATCGTTCAATGCTAATAGATATTAACAGAAATGATTGGAAAAATCGTTTCTGGGGTTCTGGATATCTTGGAACAAATTATCATCCATTTGTTTCCCAAGAAATCCTCAATGAAATGATGTATAATGGTTACCTACTACCTAATGAACAAAATATTGTTTGGATTACTGTTCATGAAAGTGGAATGCCAAGAGCGAACAATGATGCTAAATTACTTGCTGATGTACAAATGGATACCGCAACAGGAAAAAGATCACGCGAAGCATCTTGGAATTATCAAGTTGATGAAAACATGATTTACCAAAGTTTTGAAGATGAAGTCATTTGTTGGCATGCAGGTGATGGAACTGCAACAATCGGTAATGGAAATAATAATAGTATTGGAATTGAAATGTGTATTAATGAAGATGGCAGTTATGAAGGTGCAATGAGACATGATGCAAAACTTATCGCCATGCTTTTACACAAATATAATTTATCACTAGCTAATGTAAAACGTCATTATGACTGGAGTGGAAAGATTTGTCCTAACTATATGATAACTCAAGGAAGATGGCTTGAATTCTTAGGATTAGTAGATAAAGAATATACTGCGATGAAACTATTAAAAGGTAAAAAGGTAACATGGACAGTTACTACAGATACTTGTGATAACACAGAGGAAGTATTAGACACATACTTTACTCATGCTGCAAGTACAATTTATATTGCTAAAAACGTAAATCAAAAAACAGTTCTTCATATAACTATGCAAGTAGAATATGAAGGGCAAATCTTATCACATACAAGTGATTTAACTTTATATCCAGAAAAATAAAAGGGGGAATTTATTTTGTTAAACAAATATTTAAAAATTAATCCAGAAATTGCAGAAGCTCTAGAGAAAGGTGAACCAGTGGTTGCTCTTGAATCAACAATCATATCTCATGGTATGCCATATCCAAAAAACGTTGAAACTGCATTAAATTGTGAAAAAATTATTCGTGAGAACGGAGCTCATCCTGCAACAATAGCAATAATTGATGGTCAAATGATTGTCGGCTTAACTAAAGAAGAAATTGAATTTATTGGGAAAAATGGAAAAGATGTAATAAAAACTTCTCGCCGTGATTTACCAATTATCTTATCTAAAGGACTTAATGGTGCAACAACTGTCGCAACAACTATGTATATTGCAAGTCTTGCTGGTATTGAGGTTTTCGCAACCGGTGGTATTGGTGGAGTTCATCGTGGAGTAGAAGAAACAATGGATGTCTCAGCGGATTTAGAAGAACTTGCTGTAACACCTGTTTGTGTTGTATGTGCAGGAGCAAAAGCAATCCTTGATTTACCACGTACTTTGGAATATCTTGAAACCAAAGGAGTACCAGTAATTGGATATCAAACTGAATACTTACCAGCTTTCTATACAAGAAGAAGTCCATATAAAGTAAGTTATAAGATGGATAATCCACAAGAAATTGCAGAAATGTTAAAAGCTAAATGGGCTATTGGATTAATTGGTGGAGTACTTGTTACAAATCCTATCCCTGAGGAGTATTCTCTTGATGAACATGAAATGAATGAAGCAATTGATAAAGCTTTAGTACTTATGAAAGAACAAGGTATTAAAGGAAAAGATACTACTCCATTCTTGTTAAAGACAATAGTTGAACTAACTCATGGTGACAGTTTAGAATCAAATATTCAATTAGTATATAATAACTGTAAACTTGCAGCACATATTGCTGAAGAATATGTTAAATGAAAAAAATAGTTCTATCACTAAAACACCTAATTGTTTTAATATGGTTATTCTTAGTTTTACTAATATTCAAAATAACAACAAACTTTAAGTTTAAAAATGGATCATCATTAGTTTTTGTGGGATTATTAATTATTGTTCCATTGTTTGTATATATTTACTCATATATATGGTCAAAGAAAATAAGAAAACAAAATAAAAGTTTAAGCCTTGGTTACTATACCCAAATTGAAAAAGATGTAAAAACCCAAAAATTTCAAAATAACTTCTTAACTAAAGTAAAGGAACTAGGCCTTGAATATAAATTTAATGATCAAAAAGATAGACTATTGATAAATATTTATAACAATGATTTTGAAATAATGAATATAGATTTTACAGGAACATCATCTAATGTTCAAATTGTCAATACTAATATTGTTTATCATTTCTATTATTCCAACCAAATTGATGAATTTACAAAATATGATTTAAGAAATTTTGAATATAAAGAAACAACCGTTTTATATACTAAAATATTAGAACTTTTAGAAAAACTAATTAATCAAGAGTATACATACACGCAATCAAAAAAACAAAAAACCTTGGTTAATTCAACAACCAAAGAAATAATTTATGATGTTAAGTTAAATAAAAAACTCTATAAGTATTATAAAAAGGAAATAAAACAAATAACATTATAAAAAAAGTCCCATAGGAACCTTGTTACCTATGGGATTTTAATTTGGTTTATATTCTTCCAAACCAACTGTATATATATAATCTAATTGCATATCACTTAATAATAGGGCTCCAACAGGATCATTGATATTATATGTTCCACATTTGATTCTATTATCATGACATAGTCCTATAAAGTCGGTAGAAAGTTTGTTTACAGGAAGAGATATATCAATGTGATATTTAATAGCATCGAAGAATAATTGATCACTATATTCTTTAGCACGTATTTCTAGTTTTATGTGTAAATTTAATTTACGAATTTGTTTTAAATACTTCATATCATTAGATATAATTTTTGTAAAGTTAATCATATTTAGAGATTCAATTTCATTTATTAATTGTTCGATTTCTAATCTTCCAATTGGTGGATGTAGTTCTAAACAAGCAAATTTATGATATCTATTACAAAGAGACATAAAAGTCTTTAAACTAACTACTGATGATAAATCATTTTCACCAAATCTAATTTTCTTAAGATCTTCATATTTACTTAAACTAATATGAATCTTTTCACTTGCCATTTTTCTTAAATCACGATATCGTGAAGTAACAATCACACGATCAATAGTGAAACGAATATCACACTTTATACCATAATACATTCTATTACAACTTGCTAGAAAAGCTGCATAACTATTATCAGGTTCTAAGTATCCACATCCACCATCACTAATTAGTCGTGTACGTTTACTATCAATCTTAATTATATCCATAAACATACCTCTAAATATTTGTCTATTGTTATTATAACATAATTTATTTGATTAAAACTGAAGATTGCTTTTTGTTTTCTTTTAATATTAATAAATGTTATAATTTATCAAAGAGGTTAAAGCTATGGTTAAAAAATATAAACATGATAGTAAAGTTAGTTATGCATTAGGAACAACACTTACATTTGAACTATTAAAATATAAATCAAACTTAGTCACTAAGATATATATACATCCTAACTTAAACAAGGATGAAACTTATACTAAATTAATTAATGAATGTAATAAATATAACATACCCTATGAAGAAAGTGCAAAGGTATTTAATATTTTGTCAGATAAAGAAAATTGCTATGTAATAGGTGAATTTACAAAATATAATAGTGAATTAGAAAATGATAATCATGTTGTTTTAGTAAATCCATCTGATGCTGGAAACATGGGAACAATTATGCGTAGTTCCTTAGGATTTGGTATAAAAAATATCGCAATCATAAAGCCAGCTGTAGATATATTTAATCCTAAGGTAGTAAGAAGTTCAATGGGTGCTCTATTTGGTATTAATGTTAAATATTATGATTCATTTGAAGATTACCAAAATGAATTTAAAGATCATAATATATATACTTTAATGCTTCAAGCAAAAGTAAATTTAAGTGAAGTTGAAAATACAAATCAAAAATATTCATTAGTTTTTGGAAATGAAGCAACAGGACTTCCTAAAAAGTTCTTAAATATAGGTACACCAGTTATTATTAAACATACTAGTAACATTGATAGTTTAAATCTTCCTATCGCTGTCAGCATTACTTTGTATGAATTTACTAAACATAATTTTAAGTAGGTTTTTATGCGTTTAGATAAATATATATCAGACATGGTAACTTCTTCACGAAAGGAAGCCAAGAAATTAATCAATAAAAAAAGAGTTAAAGTAAATGGAGAAATAATTCTAGACGAAGGGTATAAAGTAAATGAACATAATGATATAATTATGATAGATGAAAAACAAATTATATATCAACAATTTCATTACTATATTTTGAATAAACCTAAAGGTTTAGTTACATCAACACTTGATGAAAATCCCACAATAATGTCTTTAATACATGAATATCCTAAGTATAATTTAGCCCCTGTTGGAAGACTTGATAAAGACACTGAAGGTTTGTTATTAATAACTGATGATGGAATATTATCACATTTATTAACATCACCAAAGCATCATGTTGATAAGACTTACTATGTAGAGTTATTAAAGGATATATCAATTTCTGATATTCAAAAATTAGAAGAAGGCATAATTCTAGATGATGGATATAAAACAAAAGAAGCAAGGGTAAAAATGATTTCCCCAAAAACTATTGAGTTAACAATTCATGAGGGGAAGTACCATCAAGTAAAAAGAATGTTAGAAAGTGTTAATAATAAGGTAACTTATTTAAAAAGAATATCCTTTGGCCCCTTAAATTTAGGTAACTTAGAGTTAGGTACTTACCGAGAATTAACGGAAAAAGAAGTAGAAATATTAAATAAAATAAAAAATAAGTCAAACTAATTAGTTTGACTTTTTGTTACAAAATAATTGATACTGTAATTTTCTTTATATTTTTCAGAATGTCCAACATATCTAATACCACCAATTAAGTAGTTTTCAATATATTCAAAAACTTCTTTATAATTTAAATTAATATCTTTTTTCTTTACCATTTGTTTAAATAAGTAAAGTTTTTCATGAAACATTTGCATTTGTAAATCTGTCATAGTCGAAGAAGTGATTTCTTCAAATATGAAATGATAATCATCATCAGTTAAAGTTGTTGGATAAATTCTAACATACCTAGAATCAATTGAATCTTCTTTGTATTTAGGATTAAATTGTAAATATTGCTTTAAATCATCAATACTTGTAATTTTATCTTTTAAATAATATGGTCCGAAAGAACTCTCATAAATTAAAGTAATGTAATCATCAATCTCCATAAGTGGATGATTTAAATAGTTCTTCTTAAGGTATGTCATAAAAACAATAAGTTCTTTACGTCGCTTTTTTAGTTCTTTCTTTTCTTTACTATTTAAGGGAACGGGGTCATAAACTTTCTTAGTTAGGGGATTACATCGAATAATTCTAAATAGAGTTAAAAACGAAGCTTTGAAAAAATTAAATTTCTCATAACAACCGATTGCGTAATTTGAACAAGTTGGATAATGTTTACATCTACCACTACCGATTAATTCTTTATTTTGTTGATACTTTTTAATGCATTTAATTGCAAAACTATTTAACGACATATTATCACCCTTAAATATTATACTAAAAAATTGTTTTTTTTGCAAGGTATTAAATCATTTGAATTGGTAAAAATAATAGTATGAAAATAGTGATTTTACTTTTATTAACATTTATAATTATATTATTTGTTTTGTTATTTACAAAAATAAAAATTAATATATATAAACGTCATAGTTACGAAGCATATATTGAAATTATTTTATTTAAAATTTTTAAAAAAAGAATAAACATTAATAAAATAATTCAAGATTATATGGTTGGACATAGTAATATCAGTAACATAAGAAATACTTTAACTAACATCACCATAGTACTAAATCGAAAAGCAACTATAAAAAAATTGTTAAACAAAATAAATATTGATAAAGTTACCTTTATATCTAGGTTTACCTCAACAAATGAACTAATATTTCCATATGAGGGATCAGTTAATTGGTTATTAATTAGTTTTTTAAAAAGATTTTTAAATACAACATTTGGACATGTAAAAAATGAATATTATCAAATATATATGTTAGCTGATAATAGTAATGGATTTGACATAGATATAACATTTGGAATTTTTCTATACAAACTCATTCCCATAATTTTATCTAATTATAAAAAAATAAAAAATCTCTATCAAAATTTAAAGAAAGAAGAAAAGATTTATGGAAAACTCAAGTCAACCAGTTAACAATTTATTAGAAACTGTAATGCATCAGTTACAAGAACTTACTGATGTAAATATTATTATAGGAAATCGTATTGAATACAATAATATTTGTGTAATCCCCGTATCAAAAGTAAAATGTGGATTCATAAGTGGTGGTGTTGATCAGAAAAAAGAAAGAAGAGGAGATTTAGTAAATCCATTTGGAGGTGGAGCAGGAGGTAGTTTAAATATTATTCCTGTTGCCTTTTTAGCCTTTGTTGATAATGATGTCAAAATACTTCATTTAGATGATAGTACCCACACCCTAGAAAAAATAATTGACTTCATACCTTCAACAATTTCAACAATTATAAAATCCGTAAAAAAAGAAAAAAAGGAATATACAATAGAAAAATAGGCACATATAATGTGCCTATTCTATTTTTTTAGGATCAAAGACAATTCCCGAACCACTTTGATCGTAAAGTTTATATTTAGTATAACAATAACTATTAAGATTTTCAAAATGGTTAAATGTAACTTTAACTGACTTAGATAAGTCTAATTCTTTCGCCGTATTTAAAAACTCTATAACACGGTTTTTAGGAAGAAGAGTTCCTGCACCATGACCTAGTAGAATATAATCAAAATCCAATTTAAGAGTCCGCTCTAACATTTTTATATATATATCTACAGTTGTTGATTCTTCTAGAAAAAGCCAGACAAAAGGACAAGTAGCATCAGTTACAACTAGTATTTTATCTTCAATATCTAAACATCCAATACTACCTTTTGTATGTCCTTCCATAGGAATAATCTTAATGTGTATTTCTCCTAAATCAAATATGGTGTTAGTTTCTAAAGGAACTAAATTTCCTTCATTATGTGTTATATATATATTTTCGTTAAAATCATCTGGTAATATATTTAAATTTTTGGCAGTTTCAACATTGTTTTTTCGCCAATCTAAAGAATTATGTTTCTTACATAGTTTGATATCTAAAGAACTAATATATACCTCATTAAATTGATAATTACCACCAGTATGATCCATATGTCCATGACTATCTATGACGATTAGAGGTAGTTTAGTAATTTCTTCAATTTGTTTTTTTAAATCACCAATTCCATAAGCAGTATCAATTAGCATAGCTTTGTTTTTGCCAATGATTAAAGTTGTCAAAACTCCCATAGGATCTTTAAATTGAAAAATATGATCATTAATTTTAAACGTTTTAAAGTATGACATTATATCACCTCTAGCACAATTATATCAAAAATTTAAAAAATAATCAGTAATATAATTAAAAAAATAAAAAAATGTGATATAATATGTTTAGGGTAAGGAGTGATATCGATGAAGAGAATCGTTATAATTGGTGGAGGTACTGCTGGACTATTTTCAGCAATCTTATTAAAAAAGAATTGTCCTGACTATGAGGTTATGGTTTTAGAAAGATTAGAAAGAGTTGGTAAGAAGATTTTAGCAACAGGAAATGGACGTTGTAATTTTTCAAATGTTAATGTAGAACCAACTAAATATAATAATCCTATGTTTGTTACACCATTTATTAAAAATGTAGATAGTAAAAATATAATTTCTATAATGGAAGAATTGGGACTTGTTACAACAATTGACTCAGAAGGTAGGATATATCCATATTCAGAATCTGCTAATTCATTTTTAGATATATTAAGAATAAATCTGAAAACTTATGGTGTAATTGAAAAATGTAATTTTGAAGTTTCAAAAATATCAAAAACATCAGGTAAAGTTCCAACATATATTATTGAAGATACAAGAAAACAAGTAGTTGAAGCAAATTATGTAATTTTAGCTGCAGGAGGAAAAGCCTCTCCAGTGCTTGGTTCAAATGGAACTGGATACAATCTATTAAAGCCATGGCATGTAAAAGTTACCCCAATTGAACCTGGTCTAGTAGGGGTCAAGGTTGATGCAGCTTCAATTAAAGGATTATCAGGCTTAAGAGTAAAAGCAAAAGTATCACTATTTGATAAGAAAGCTAAACAAAAAGTATGGTCAGAATGGGGTGAAGTATTATTTAAAGATGATGGATTAAGCGGAATTGTTATTATGCAAATGGCTTCTGTTATCGCAAGAAGTAATATATCTAAAGCAAACAATAACTATTACTTTGAACTAGATTTAATGCCACAATACGATGATAACCAATTAATAGAATTGTTACTAAAAAGAAAAGATTCAATGAAAACATTAGAAAATAGTGAATTCTTAAATGGAATGTTTATGAAAGTACTAGGATTTAATATAATTAAAAGAAGTAAACTAGACTTATCACAATATATTGGCGATTTAAGTAATCGTGACATAATACGTTTGTCAAGCATTATTAAGAATTATAGTTTAGAATATAAGGGATTGTATAATTTTGATCGCGCTCAAGTTACGGTTGGTGGCATTGATTTATCGGAAGTAGATAAAAAAACACTAGAACTTTTAAAATTACCAAATGTATATGCTTGTGGTGAAATCCTTGATGTTGATGGTGAATGTGGAGGCTACAATATGCATTTTGCTCTTGCGAGTGCATATGCTGTCGCAAATGCTATTAAGGAAAAGTGTGAACAAAATGAATAGAGTTAATGATAAGATGATTCTAAAAATATCTGATACCTTTCATGAGGCTGCAATGTTATATTATCATGGCTCAATAAATGAGGAAGTAGATAATACAAGAGTAACAAACTACAACCTTGAAAAAGGAAGACTCAACTACTATGAATCATTATTACAAGTTATTAATTATTTTCTAGATATTGACGATATTAATAGTAGCCATTTAGAAGAAGAAACTATTGAAAAGATTACAACATTATTTAAAGAATTAGATCAAGCCATTGAAGAAAATGGTTTAAATAGTGAAGAAGTAAGAAGAGCCCTTCTTTTATTAGATATTAAAGGATTTAAAAATTTAAATTATCCGTTAGATTTAATTACTCCAGATAATGTTGGCTATATCATCAGTAAAATAGTTGAAGCATTATATAAAAATAAAAAGATTAATTTATTAGATTTTAATGTTGGAGTAGGTAACTTACTATTCACGATTGTCAACAATATAGATAATGAAGTTGAAATGGTAGGAATAGATAATCATGCCTTAATGGCTAGAGTTGTAACTTCAAAGGCTAATTTATTACAAGAATCGATGGTAATATATCATCAAGATGCCCTTGAAATAATTCCAAGGGGCATAAACCTAGTAGTATCCGATATTGCGACATATGAATATGAGAATCCAGACTATAGCTCAGAATTATATGATGCAGGTGTTAGATATTTTCCATATCTTGCGATTGAACATTATTTAGGCATTAAAAATCCTTGTACATACATATATATAATGGATAGTGATTTCTTTTCAAAATTTGGCAGTGATAAATTAAAAGAGATTCTAGATAAAAAAGCTACAATAAAAGCTTTTGTAGCATTACCTCAAGATATGTTTCAAAAAGAATCTGAGTCCAAATCATTACTAATATTAAATAATACTCCAACACAAGATAAACACATTCCAATATATATGTTACCTTCATTAAAAGAAAAAAATGCCTTTTTAAATACAATGTCAGATTTATTAAATGAATTAATAAAATAGAAGTGAATTTGTTCCAACATTTTCACTTTTTTTGTTTATCACTAATCGTATTATTAAGCGAAGAGGTGAAATAATGAAAAAATTAATATGGATATTGTGTTTTATGATAAGTAGTTTCTTTTTTCTTAACTTTGTTAAGTTTACTTCTTTTGCTGCAACATCAGATGAAGAAGTCGCAAAAACCCAAGTAGTAATGACAAATAATAAAAATTCAAAAATTCAAGAATATTTAGGATATAAAATTCTTTCATCAAATGTAGATTTTGAAAAAAGTGGGACTTATGAAATATACTATCAAAATTTAAGTTCATTAAAAACAATAAAAAAGCAAATCTTTGTCATTAACGAAAAACAACTAAGCAATAATAGTTTTACAATTAATCAAGAATTATTTTACTATAATGTTGGTGAAGAAGTTAAATTAATTAAAAAAGTAAAAGATAATCATTATATCTTAATAACTAAAAGTTATGATCCTGAAGTTTCTCAAGATGAACCAACGTCAAATCTAAATATGTATTCTATCATAAATGACGAAATTACTTGGGAAACAACCATTATAGATCATTCATATACCGATATATGTGATGTAGTGATAGAAGATAATAAAATAATAATACTTGGAACAAAAGTTTTTATGTATTCTGGTCAAGATTTGTTTTTAGGAAAATACGATCTAGATGGAAATATGGAAAGAATGGTATTTTATTCAGGTACAAACTATGATATAGGTAAGAAAATAATACCAATGGATAGTGGCTATCTATTAATTGGAGAAACAAAATCAACCAATGGTGAGTTTACTGGTACAAGAAAAGATACAGATGTATTTATTTTAAAAATAGATAAAAATACATTTAAAAAGATCAATTGTTATGACTATGGTCTTGATAAAAACGACTTTATGGTTGATGCTACAAAAGTTGAGGAGAAAATCTTTTTAATACAACAATATTATGGTGAAAATAATACGCCAACAACTAAACTTTTAATAATTGATGAAGATGGTAAAATTACTAAAGATTTATATATTAATGCTGGATATACCAAACATGTAAAAAAATTAATTACTTCAAATAATAATATATATATTGAAACAATGGAAAATAATCAATGTATTATCTACCATTTAAATCAAGAATTAAAACTTGAAAAGAAATACGAACAAACGCATGCTGATACGTATAGACTAATTGATGTATCAATAAATAACAATTTATTAACCATCTTGTATAATAATTTTAAATCAAGTGGAATATGGTATGAAATATATGATTTATTGTCAAATAAAGTTATTTCCTTTACAAAGGTTGTAATAGAACAAGCCGAAGAAATAGAGATTAATTCTAACTTTGAGATAGTTTTATACTTTGATAGCGATGTAAGAATAAAAAAACTAGATATACTAACAATTAATAATCTAGGAACCCCAATAGTAGTTGATAAAGATACGGATATTTATGACTATGATATATATCTAAATGGTGAATCTTTAAAGGTAGGAAATAAGTCAAAAATAGAATATGATACATCAATATTTGGAGAGTACCCATGTCAATTTTATTATGAAGGAAAAACACTTGATTTTATTCATAATAAATCTCTTAATGTGTTATCTAATTCACCAGTAAATGATAACCAAACATACGATAATTATTTAACATTAGAATACAATGGTTTCGGTAAACTAGATGGAAAGGAAATTACCACTCCGTATGTTATACAAGAAGAAGGGGTTCATGTATTAGAAATAAGAGGCAAAAATAATGTTTTAGAGACTTATACTTTTACAATTAAAAAAATATCTTCACGAATCGATATTCCCCATCAAAGTGATGATGTGTTAGACAAAAATCTACAAGGTGACATTCAAAAACAAGAAAGTACCTCGTCAATAGCAGAATTAAATTTTGAAAAAAATAGTGAGGAATCGAAATCAGTTCCTATATTATGGCCACTTGCAATTCCTTTTAGTATTTTAACTCTATGCATATTTTTCTTTTTTAAGGGAGTAAGAAGATGAAATTAGTATTTAAGTTTATATATATATTTATAGTTGCAAGTTTTATCGGAACAGTGTTTTGTATTGTAAGTCATGCGGAAAGCAATATAACAATTGATGAATGGGAAATATATAAAAATGAATTACTAACATATGATAAACTAGACGGATGTGCATTAATACAAAAAACAGATAATGTATATTATCTGGTTGAAAATGGCCGTGAAACTAAATTGTCAATGAACATAAAAAATTATATTCAAATAGCTAATTTTATTTATATTATTGATAACAATCATATATACAAATTAAGTGTAATAACTAAAGAAATTATAACTTTAAATCTCAAATGTGATTCAGCAAATTCAATAATTCAATATCAAGATAAAATTATCATAGGGGGAACAAAAGATAATAATGTTTATTTAGAGTGCTATAATACAAAACTTCAAGAGTTAAATGAGTTAAAACTTGATGGAGGAGGAAACGAAGAATGTAATATTCTATTTTCAAAGAATGAATACATATATATAGTAGGTACTAAAGATGGACATGTAGATAATCGTTTCTTTGAAAATGTAGGAAATAAAAATGATAAAAAATCATTTATCTTTTGTTTAGATGAAGAATTTAAAATAATTAATACTTTATATTTTAATGAGCATTCAGAAAAGGAAATAATAAGTGATATTATTTATAATGATGAAGTATTTACCATTTGTTTAACAACTAAAGAAATGACATATATATATGATATTGATTATCAACTAAATTTAATCAATAAGCAAAATGTAAATAAAATTAAAAAATTAATAGCTACGATTAATAACAATTATATATATATATTTGAAAATGATTTAAACTTTTATATTCAGTCAATAAGTAATGATAAAGAAATAACGATAAAAATAATTGAAGGCTTTTTTATTAGAGCAGAAATAATTAAAGGAGAATTAAAACTATTCTATTTTAAGGATGGTTACACATATGAAAGTATAATTTCTGAATATCATATTAACCATACCAATCCTTTAATATTAGATTACTTTAAAAATGATGAAAATGTAACTTCCCACTATTCCGTTGAATCATATTTTGAAAAATTAACATTTAAACTAAATGATATAACACCTTTTTTTCAAAAAGGAATGTTTGGAGAATATGAAGCAAACTATGTTTGTAAAAGAGAAAATGGGACATTGATAACATTTAAGGTCCCGTTAATTGTTCATCCATATGTAAATATTAAAAATGATGGTATATACAATAAAGGGACTAGACTGTATTTTTTTGGAAACGCTAAATTAAATAATGAACCAATCATTAATGGAACGGCATTAGAAAAAGAAGGAGAAAATATATTAGAGTTAACATCCATTAATAACCATACTTTAACATATCGATTTATCGTTGTAAATGATTATTATAAAGATGCTGCTACAATTAATATGAGTTCAGATTATGAAATGGAATATTATGACAAACTTTATATAAAACTCCCTAATAATGTTACAAAAGTAATTTTTTCTGATTTATCAGAAGGTGTAGTCATAGAAAACAATGGTTGTAAATATTTAGAAATAAAATCCAAAAATGAAGGAACAATAACGGAATATCGTATAATTAGTCTTGAATTAGATGATCAAAGAAAAATAAATTTAGATTATCAATTTACAGTAAAAACTAAAAAGAAGGATCCAATATTCAATATTTCGGAATCAAATAATGAGGGTTTATTAAATGTTAATATTGATGTAAATGATGAAAGTAAATGTTTAGATGATATATATGTAGAAGTATATCAAGAAGGAAAAATTAAACAAGTTGTTAATAGTTACTTCCACAATCAAAAAATAGAGATTAATAATATTGTTCCTAAAATTCCATTTAAAATATATATTAAATCAAAAGATGAAAATGGAAGGATAGTTACACTATTTACATACGAAGGAATCAACCAAAAAAATGAAGCCATTAAAATAAATCTTAATTTTTCAATCATTGAAGGAAACATAGCTAGTATAAACATAGTTATAGATCTTAGTTCAACAAATCTAACTCATCAACAAATTCTATTGGGAAATGATATGACTCATAATTTATCTAATAAATATCAAATAGAAAAAAGTTATACATATATATATGTATCAATTGCTCTTAGTATATTTTTAATAGGAATTCTTGTATGGATAATTTTAAAAAAAGCAAAAAAGAAAAAAGTGAATGTATAATAATTGTGTCAAAAGGATTTCCTTTTGACTTTTTAATTTCTTATTCTTTTGACTCGCAAAAAAATAATGATTGTGATATACTAAGATTAGAAAGAAGGTGGAATCTTGAGTTTTGTTAATCTTTATTACAAATCAGAATACTCTTTATTACAAAGTTCATGTAGTTTAGATAAAACCTTCACTTTAATAAAAAAATATGGATATGATTCTCTCGCAATAACTGATGAGGGTACGATGTATGGGGCTTTCAAATTTTATCAAAAAGCCAAAGCAAATGGAATAAAACCAATCATTGGATTAAAAGTAAAGTATGATTGTAATGGCATACAAAGTAATATTCTACTTTATGCTATGAATAACTTTGGATATCACAATCTTATGAAAATATCTAGTTTGTATATGATAAAAGGGAAAAAAATTGACATCAATGAATTAATGACATACAGCATTGGCATTCTTGCGGTAATCCCTTTTTCTGAATCAATTCTAAATACATATTATTTTAATAAAAATTATTCATCAATATTTGAACACATAAATATATTAAAATCATCATTTGATCAACTATACATTGGATTATCAAAACAAACTAAAATAGAACATCAAATACTAAATGATTGCTATGAAATGTTTAGTGGCCATAATATAAATATGGTGGCACTTTCAAAAATTAGTTTTTTAGAATCTCAAGATACTGATGTATATATGACCCTTCGTTCAATAGAACAAGGCGGTGAGATGGTAAAATTAACGGAAAAAGAAACTAATGAATATATATATACACCAGAAGAGATGGAAGTATTATTTCAAGAACATCTTGATTTAATTGAAGAAACCAAAATAATAAGTGATAAATGTAATGTAACGATAGATACTGGACATTATCTCTTACCAAAATATAGTGATGAGATTGATGCAGATAAATATTTAAAAGAATTATCATTACTTGGTTTAAGAAAAAGAATTCAACAAAATCAAATATTAGATATAACGCCATATATAAATAGGTTAAATTATGAACTTGATACAATTAAGGAAATGGGATTCAGTGATTATTTTCTTATTGTATGGGATTACATCAAATTTGCTAAAACAAATAATATATATGTTGGACCTGGTAGAGGATCAGCTCCAGCTTCACTTGTTTGTTATAGCTTAGGTATTTCTGATGTTGATCCAATTAAATATAATATATTATTTGAACGTTTTTTAAATAAAGAAAGAATAACGATGCCAGATATTGACACTGACTTTCCTGACGATAAAAGAGATGAAGTAATCAAATATGTCGGCAAGAAATATGGTCAAAATAGAGTAGCACATATAGCAACATTTGGTACCTTTAAAGCTAAACTTGCTTTACGTGATGTATCAAGAGTATTTAAACTTCCTGACTTAAGATTAAAAGAAGTTTTAAAATGTATTAATACATATTCGATGAAAGAATTATTTACAACTAGTTTTTCTGAAATAGTTGAAAAAGATGAAATGCTAAAAAGATTAATGGAAGATTATGATGATATTAATCAAGTAGTAAGTATAGCGTTAAAACTAGAAGGATTACCTCGTAATGTCTCAACTCATGCGGCGGGAATAATTATTACAAAAAATGATTTAGTACACTACACTCCTCTAGTCAATGGATTAGATGGAATATATCAAAGTCAATTTGAAGCAAGTGACTTAGAGCAATTAGGCCTTTTAAAAATGGACTTTTTAGGCTTACGTAATTTAACAATAATTGATGAAACAATAAAACTTATCAAAGAAAGTGATCCAAAATTTACTTTACCAAAAGAAATGAACGATCAACCAACATTTAAAATGTTAGCAAGTGGTGATGTATCTGGAGTATTCCAACTTGAATCCCCTGGCATGAGAAAGGTATTAATGGACTTAAAAGTAAGTTCGTTTGAGGACATAGCCCACGCTTTAGCTTTATACCGACCAGGTCCAATGGATATGATTCCTCATTTCATTAATCGAAAGTTTGGAAGAGAAAAAATAATATACCCTCATCCTGATTTAGAACCAATTCTGAAAGAAACGTATGGTACAATTGTATACCAAGAACAAATAATGTTAATAGCAAGAAAGTTCGCAGGATATAGTTTAGGAAGAGCAGATGTCTTGAGAAGAGCTGTTTCTAAAAAGAAACTAGAAGTCTTAGAAGCAGAAAGAGAAACATTTGTCAAATCGAGTATTAATCAAGGATATTCTGAAAAAACAGCTAATGATATATATGACTATATTGTAAAGTTTGCTTCATATGGTTTTAATAAAGCTCATTCAATAGCCTATGCAAAAGTATCATATCAGACTGCATTTCTAAAATGTCATTATCCAGCATACTATATTGCGACATTATTATCTAGCGTTATAGGTAGTGATACAGATATTAAACTATATTGTCAAGAAGCTATGAAAAGAAAAATAGATATAATCAGTCCAATGATAAATGAAAGTAAGGAAAAGTTTTGTGTAATAAACAATAAGATTTTATTTCCATTAACAGTGATCAGAGGACTAGGAGCAGTTAAGGTAGATGAATTACTAAAAGAAAGAAATAAACAAAAGTTCCTTTCTTTTGAGGATTTTGTCAAAAGAACCGCTAATATTCTAGGGGGAACACTAATAGAAAATGTAATATATAGTGGAGCTTTAGATGAATTTGGATTAACAAAAAAAGCAATGATAGATAATTATCGTACAATTATAGATAGAATGTCTTATGACTTTGTAACTGATTTTGTACCATGCGAGTATGACAAAGAAGAGTTTAGTTATCGTGAATTACTTGAACAAGAAAAAAATATGATTGGTATTAATCTTAAATACAACTTTATGAATCAATACCGACATTTGTATGATCAATTTCATGCACTTCACATAAAGGATTTAGAACCCAATAAAGATGTTTGTGTTTTAGGCTTTATTCAAAAGATTAATATAATAAAAACCAAAAACAATGAAAATATGGCTTTCATCAATTTAGCAGATGATGTTGATACAATTGAACTGACATTATTCCCACAAGAATATCAAAAGTATAGAGATATTGTTGTAGGTCAATTAGCAATAGTCATAGGAAGAACTCAAGTTAGAAATAAATTACAAATAGTAGTAAAAGAAATTAGAAAGGTATAGGTGGATTTATGCAAGTATTATGTTTTGATATTGGGGGAACCGATATTAAGTATGGTATCGTAAAAGATGAAAAAATAATTGAAAAACATAAAGTTCCAACAGAAGCTCATTCATCAAGAGAATATCTAGAACAAAAATTATATAAATTAACAAAAGAGTTATTAGATAAATATGAAGTAGATGGTGTTGGAGTTTCGTGTGCAGGTAGTGTTGATGTATCAAAAGGAATGATAATCACACCTCCAGAAGCAATACCAAATTTTAAAGATTTAAATTTTAAAAAGTTTTTTAAAGATAAGTTTAATCTAGATTGTATTGCTGATAATGATGTAAACTGTTTTGGTATTGCAGAATCAATAAGTGGAGCAGGAAAAGAACATAAAAATTTCTTTATAATTACAGTTGGAACCGGTATAGGTGGTGCCATAATAATTGATGGAAAAATATGGAGAGGTATGAACTATAATGCTGGAGAAGTAGGTAGAATGTTATTACCAACCCAAAAGTTTGAATCTCTAGCTTCAGTTACAGCATTAATTAAACATGCAAGATACTTAGGATTAGATGTAAATAATGGACTAGAAATTTTTAAGTTATATGATGAAAATAACTTTCTCGCAAAACAAGCAATTTCAAGTTTTTATCAATACTTAGCTGTAGGTATCGCTAATTTAATTTACACATTTAATCCTGAAGCGTTTATTATAGGTGGTGGAATCACTAATCGTGAAAACTTTGTTGATGAATTACAAGAATCAATCAATCACCTATTGGTAGATGGTTTTAAAAATACAGCATTAATTAAAAGAGCTTATTACAAGAATGATGGCGGCATGATGGGAGCTTATTATAACTTTGTTAAAAAAGGAGCATAATTATGGAACAATATATAATTGATAAATATAATCTTTGGAAATCTAATGAAAACTTAGATGCTGAATTAAAACAAGAAATTGAAGAAATGAGCAATAATGAAGAAAAAATTATTGATGCATTTGGTACTGACATTGCTTTTGGTACAGGTGGCCTACGTGGTATACTTGGTGCTGGAACAAATAGAATGAATATATATGTTGTTAGAAAAAGTACATTAGGATTTTATAGATATATGAAAAAACATTACCCTAACATTAAAAAGCAAGGTGTAATAATTTCATATGACTGTCGTAAAAACTCTTATCTTTTTGCTCAAACTGCAGCAGAAGTAATCGCAAGCGAAGGTACTAAAGTATATATATTCTCAAGTCTTCGTTCAACTCCAGAATTAAGTTTTGGAGTAAGACACTTAAAGTGTGCAGGTGGTATAATGATTACTGCTAGTCATAATCCTCCAATTTACAATGGATATAAAGTATATGATGACGCTGGCTGTCAATTAGTACCACATCTTGCTGATGAAGTAATAAATGAAATTGAAAGCATCGATGATATGTTTAATATTCAAACCAAGAACTTTGAAGAATTAAAAGAAAAAGGTTTAATTAAAGTTATTGATAAAGAAGTTGATGATGCTTATGTAGAAGCAGTAAAATCTGTAAGTGTCAACTTAGTACCATATGAAAACTTAAAAATAGTTTACACTCCATTACATGGTACAGGAGCATCACACATGGTTAATATTCTTGAATCTAAAGGATTTAATGTTACTCCAGTTAAAGAACAAATGGTACCAGATGGTAACTTCTCAACTTTAAAATCTCCAAACCCAGAAGACCCAACTGCATTTGAGTATGCAATTAAATTAGGAAAAGAAGTAAATGCGGATATTTTAATTGCGACTGACCCTGATGCGGACAGAATGGGAATAGCAGCAAAAAATAAACAAGGTGAATATGTACTTTTGACAGGAAATCAAACTGGTGCAATCCTTCTTGACTATCTTGCAAAATATAAACTAATGGATAAAAAGAGAGTTGTTTTCAATACAATAGTAACATCTAATCTTGCTAAAGCAATATGTGAAGATTATGATATGGAACTTGTACAAACTCTTACAGGATTTAAATTTATTGGAGAACAAGCAGCCAAACTTGAAAAGAGTAAAGATAAAGTTTTCTTCTTTGGATATGAAGAATCATATGGTTATGTAATAAAAGATTTTGTAAGGGATAAAGATTCTTTCCAAGCTTCACTACTTCTTGCGGAAGTTGCATCTTTCTATAAAGCCTTAGGAATGACTTTAATAGATGTATTAGAATCACTATTTAAAGAATATGGATATTATATTGAAGGTGTACACAACATTGCACTTGCAGGAACACAAGGAAGTGCAAGAATTGAAAAAATAATGAGAACTTTCCAAGAGATGAATTTAACAGAAATTGCTGGAAAACATATCGACATTATTGAAGATTATGATAAATTAGAAAGAAAACAAAATGGTGAAGTTACTAAATTAACACTACCTCAATCATTTGTTTTAAAATATATATTTGACGATGGAGGTTGGTTTGTACTTAGACCATCAGGAACAGAACCTAAGTTAAAGATATACATAGCTATTAAAGGACAAACTCTTGAAGAAGCTAATGAACTTGTAAAAAATTTGAAATCTGAAATTTTAACTATGATTGATAATATTTAGGAGTAAAAATATGAGAATAAATTTAAATAACATATCAAAATTAGTATCACTTGATGCCATAAAGAATAATGAAGAAAAAACAATGTCTGCTTTTAATACTTTAATTAACAAAAGTGGTGCTGGTAATGATTTTCTTGGTTGGATTAATTATCCATATGATTTTGATAAGGAAGAATTTGAACGCATAAAAAAAGCCTCAAAATATATAATAGAAAATTCAGAAGTATTAGTTGTAATTGGTATTGGTGGATCATACCTAGGTGCTAAAGCGGTAATTGAAGCCCTACGACCATATTATAAAAAACAAGGAGTTGAAATTGTTTTTTGTGGTAACACATTATCTTCAACATATATGGTTGAATTACTTGAATATTTAAAAGATAAATCTTTCTGTATTAACGTAATATCAAAATCTGGAACTACAACAGAACCTGCAGTAGCTTTTAGACTATGTAAAGAATTACTAGAATCAAAATATAAAGAAGAAGCTGCAAAGAGAATTTTTGCAACTACTGATAAAGAAAAGGGAGCGTTAAGAACTCTTTCCACAATTGAAGGATATGAAACATTTATTGTTCCAGATGATATCGGTGGTAGATATTCATGGTTTACAGCAGTAGGACTACTACCAATTGCTTGTGCGGGTATTGATATTGATGCATTAATGCTTGGTGCAAAATCTGCATATAATGAATTAACCAAAGCACCTTATATGGAAAATCCAGCATTACTATATGCATCAGTTAGAAATATGTTATATAACGATGGTAAAAAAATAGAAGTATTGGTAACATATGAACCTAAGCTTTCATTTATTAGTGAATGGTGGAAACAACTATTTGGTGAATCTGAAGGTAAAGATCATAAGGGACTATTCCCAGCAAGTTTAGTTTACTCCACAGACCTTCATTCAATGGGTCAATATATTCAAGATGGTGAAAGAATAATGTTTGAAACTGTTTTACACATAAATAAACCATCTGAAGATTTAGTGTTAACAGAAGAAAAATCAAATCTTGATGGTTTAAACTACCTTAAAGGAAAGACTCTTGATAGTGTTAACAAACAAGCAGAACTTGGAACAATTTTAGCTCATGTTGATGGTGGAGTTCCAAACTTAGTATTAGAAGTTGAAAAAATAGATGCTTATCATATTGGATATTTATTATATTTCTTCATGTTAAGCTGTGGTGTATGTTGTTACATAACTGGAGTTAATCCATTCAATCAACCTGGAGTAGAAAGTTACAAGAAAAACATGTTTGCTTTACTTGGAAAACCAGGATATGAAGAATTAGGAAAAGAACTAGAAAAAAGATTAAAATAATTAAATAGAAAAGAACAGCATTAGAAGTAATGTTGTTCTTATCATTCCATTTGCTTTTAAAATATTTTTAAGATATAATTTATGAAAAAGGAGTGAAAAATATGGATAATAATAAACATCAAAAAGCAAAAAAACTTTTTAAAATTTTAGGTCTTGTCATTTTTGTACTTGGGGCAATATTTGCTATAATAGGATTTGTTAGTTTCTTTTCATCATTTGGAACAGGTGAAATGCCAAGATTTTTCTTTTTTGCTTTTATTGGTTTACCAATGATAGGTGTTGGAACATCTTTACTTGTGTTTGGATTCCGTAAAGAAATCTTAACATATACTAAAAATGAATCAATTCCTGTAATTAATGAAGCAGGAGAAGAAATAGCTCCAGCTGTTTCTAGTATTACCAAAGCAGTACATGCAGGTACACAATCTATCACATGCTCATGTGGAACAGTAAATGATGCGAATAGTACATTCTGTAAAAATTGTGGAAAACCACTAAGTGCTATTTGTCCTGTTTGTGGTAAAAAAATAGAAGCAGATAGTAAATTTTGCAACCATTGTGGGAATAGATTAAACTAGATTATAGGCCTAATTTTATTAATATAGTTTAAACTTACTTAAGGAGAAGAAACATAAAAAGAATAATCTACTTATTATGTTTAATACTAAGTTTTATTGTTATTGTTGGTTGTACATCAACAAGTCCAATTGATAATCCAAAAGAATCAGAGGAAGATGAAATAATTGATCTTTATGAAGATATCGAAGAATATGAAATCAAAGAATCATATATTACGATGGTTGGTTAGGCAGAAAGACAATTTAGAAAAGGAATAGACAA
>SAMEA104315437__coassemble_161_pt1 | contig 69065 bp, 63 predicted proteins | sample SAMEA104315437__metabat2_high_PE_004 | metagenome-assembled genome bin SAMEA104315437 (sample SAMEA104315437) | gut metagenome | biome: Monkey gut; feature: monkey-associated habitat; material: faeces | place: China | collected 2013
ATTCGCCATCATTCATGTGAATTACTATATCTCTAAACCAACTTGAGGTATCTGATTGTCTTTTTACAATTCTAAAGCTATTTTTTCCAATATCAGTAAACTTTAAGCCAAGTGTAGGCATCTCGAAAGCCTTTGTTTTTGTGGTTAAAACATACGATACAGTCTTGTATTCATCTGTTTTTTCTTTTTTCATGTCGAAAGTAAATGTAACATCATATTCAGTGTCTTCTTGTAATCCTGTTATTTCTAATGTTTCATTTTCCATTGGATACATTTTTCCATCAACTGTTATTTTCATATTTTTAACTTTATCCGTATTTATATTATCTTCTTTATATACAACGATTGAATTACGAGTATTGTGAACAGTATTTACTTTATATCCAGGATCTCTCACTACAAATAATAAACCATTAAAATTAGCTCTTGTTGCACCATCAGTAGGCATATTTACTATATCAAAATTCCCAATTGAGTTTCTAACAATTGCACAAACAGAACCTCCACCATCTTGTTGATATGCTTCAACAACGCCTATTGATTTTAAATATGCATTCGCTTCATTTTGATTTAATCCTCTATATGTTTTCGTTTTACGAGAAGCAGTTAATAAAACATATGTTCCATCAGCTTTTCTACCAAATATTGAACGACTATATTGTTTAGTATCATAACTTCCAACACCCTCAACATCCTTATCATTTAGACGATGAGCTGTATGATAACCTGCTGTAAATTCCACTTCGTTTAATTTTTCATCAACATAAGAATCTTGAACAACAATCTTTGTACCTACTTTTAAACTATTTATAACATCAGCATCATTTGTGTCAATCGCAAATTGAGCTTTTTCAACTTTATGTTCAGTGGTAACTTTACTTATTGTTCCTCTACCAAACCCAACAAATTCAGGTGTTTTTCCAGCACGAACATATTCTGGAGCATTGCTTACATATTGTAACTCTGGATTTTCAACAATAAATAAATGATTCCCACTAATTTCAGGACACACATATGCACCACTTGAATCAGCATTAAGTTTTTGATATGACATCCAAACAGTAGTTTGATTATCTTGTGCTTTCTCATTAAAACCGTCTAATTTAATTTCTTTAATTACTTCATCATTATCATTGTATACATATATATAATATCCTTTACGTGCAGATTCATAAACAAAAGGGTTTGTTTCTCCATTGTTAGATAAACCAACAAAACTTCCTGATGCACCAAATAATCCTACAGTAAATCTGCGTTCACCATCAATAGTCAAAGGATAAAATGGTTGTGGATAAAAAGGAACATTACTTTCTGCATATCTTGATGACATTGCATACTGATCGCCATTAATACCACCAAGAACAATCCATCCTGGATGTGTGTCTTCATAATTCTTCGCTAAGACATCTAGTGTTACTCTTTTATAAGTACAATTAGTATCTTGATATGCCCAGTTAACCAATTTAGAATATACACCATCAGTTTTCATTGAAAATACATTTAGTTCTTGAGAATTTAATGTATCTTGTGAAATAGTTTCGCCTAACACATAATTATATTCCATTCCATAAATAGTACTTTTTTGATTTGAAGTGGTAGTAAATCCACCCTTGCCATTTTCGCTATATACCGTTTTTAAATCATTAGATGAATCCGCAGATACCTTAACTAATGGGAAAACAAATATAGTTAATAAAATTAGTAAAAATAATCTTTTAATTTTTTTCATTTTTCATTCTCCTTTCTTATATTTTATCATATTTTATTTATTAAAGAAAATAACTTGCAAAAACAAGTAAAAAAACTAGTACATTAATGCACTAGTTTAATTTTTTTGTTTTAATGTTTCTTTCTTAATACAAAAGCAAGAAGGGTTACTGCTGATGTTAATGTAATTACCATTTCAATTGTTTTCTTACAATTACATCCTTTCTTTTCTGAATCTTGATTCTTGATTTCTTCAAATCTTGCTTCTACTGTTACATTTCCTTCTTTTACTTCTGTTACTAATTCGCCATCTTTATACCATCCTAAGAATTTATATCCTTCTTTTGTGGCTTCTTTTAATATTACTTTTTCGCCTTCTTCATATGTTGAAGGGTTTGATGCGTTGTTTGTTCCGCCATTTAGGATATATGTGATTTGGTATTTTTCTTTTATCTTTTCCCATTTAGCTGTTAATTCTATGTCTTCTTTTGCTTCTGGGCTGATACTTGTTACTTTGGTTTCTCCTATATACCATCCTATGAATTTATATCCTTCTTTTGTGGCTTCTTTTAATATTACTTCTTCGCCTTCTACATAGCTACTTGGATTTAATTCATTATTTGTTCCACCATCTAGATTATATGTAATATTGTGACTTATTATTGGATTGTTTGTTCCTACTGTTATTATTTCACTCTTTACATTCTTCGCTGTTGTTCCTACTACATATGTTACTACTAGTTGGATTTTATATTCTTGATGCTCTAAATCTAGATCTTTTATTGTTTGAATTCCCGTTTTGGTTGTTACATCATATCTAACATCGTTACATAATATATATGCTTCTGTAACTAAACCATCAGAGTCTACATACTTATAGTTAAGTCTTACTCTATCTTCATAAAGTTTGTCAATTTCAAAAGTTGGTATAGATGGAATTTCATAGCTTGTTGTCGTTACATCAGTTTCGTATGTGCGAGAATATTTTTTATTAGTCTCTTTGTCTACTACATTATATTTAATAACAATCTTGTAATTTGTAGAATCTATTAATTCATTAATTACAATACTATCATCATTCATATTGTAGTCAACTCCATCAACATTAACAATTACATCTTGTACATATTCATTTTGCTCTTTATATATTTTAAAAGAATTTTTACTAATGTCATCTACTCTAAATGCACCTTGAACCCCATCAAATTTTTTGGTTGTAGCAGCAATATTAAATTTTGTAGAGGTTATTTTATCTTCTGATACTACATCATATGTAAATTCAAAATCATATGTTGTGTCTTCTTCTAGATCATTAATTGTAACAGAGCCATTAACAAGTGGATAATCCTTACCATTATGTTTAACAATTACATTTTGAATTGTTGAACCGATATAATCTAGTTCATTATTAAGTGTTAATGTAACACTATTATGTGTTGTTTCAGATATTTCAAGTCTTGGATCTCTTATTACAAACAATAAACCTGTTAAGTTAGCTCTTACTCCATCTCTAGGGTAATTGCTAATCACAAATTTTCCATTTGCATCACGATATAAACTAGTTACAGAGCCTCCACCATCTTGTTGATATGCTTCAACAACACCATAATGTTTAAGTGTTGCATTACACTCATCAAAATTCATTCCTGTGTATCTAATGCTATAATCTTGAGGATCAGTAGCACCATCAACGGTTAATAGAACGTATGTTCCATCCGCTTTTTTTCCAAATATTGAACGTGAATATTTGGTTCCATCATAACCTGTATGCACTAACGCTGCATCAGCACCATTCATTCTATGAACAGAGTGGAAACCTGCTGAAGCTTCACAATTATTTAAATCATCATTTTCATATTCAGCATCTACAATAATTCTTGTACCTTCACTTAATGCATTTTGAACTTCAGTATTTGAAGTTTCTATAGCAAATTGATTGTTAACAAGAGTTACATTGCCAGTTTTAACACTAGATATTATTCCACGTCCAAATATTGAGTTAATTCCATTAGCGTATTCTACTGTTGAATTCATATACGCAAGTTCTGGATTTTCTACTATATATATATTCTTATCTGAGTTAATTGCTTGATTAACATATTTATTAGCGGTTGTGTCTGAACTATGTGTAGACCAAACAGTAATTTGATCTTCTGTTGGAGCTGTATTAATATTATCAATTGTATATTTAGCAATTTCATTTTTGTGTTCATCAACTATTGTTAAAACAAAACATTTAACTGGAGAGTTATGAACGAATGAATTTTCTGAACCATTGTTAGCAAAACCAACATGCATTGTATAATCTTTTTGCACAGTTAAAGGTATTCTTGATTCATTATCCATTATTAATGGATAATAAGTTTGAGGACAAAAATATGATGATCCAGCACCTAAATCACTCCCAAAGCCAACTGTGTATTGGTCACCATTGATTCCACCAACTACAAGCCAACCTGGATGTTTTGCTTCGTAATCTTCTGCAAGTTTATCTAATGTACATCTTTGATAATTTTTGCCATTATCCATTGCCCACGTAACTAATTTTGATGAATAACCATCTGTTTTCATTGACAATACATTGATATGTTGTTTTGTATTATTATTTGCAGTTCCCCATACAGCAGAATGGCTCATTCCATATACATTAATTGTCTCTTCTTTAGTTGGTGTCCATATTCCTTTGCCGTTATCGCTACTTGTTGATGCCGCATTAACTCTGCTAGTAACAGTTAGTGATACTACTATCAAAAAGAAAGTTAATAAAAAAGAAAATAATTTAAATTGTTTTTTCATGTTTTCCTCCTAATTTTGTAATTCTCTTTTTTCATATTTGATTTTACCCATAACCCCATTTTTATAATCTTCTTTTGCTTTTTCAAACATTACTAATTTATCCCGATATCCAGGATCTCTCCATTTCATTTCATGACGTTCTGCCTTCGCAAGTTTTTTGTCAAGTTTAACATAGTAAGGATCTATATGTTTATATTCATCCCATAAAAATAATCGATTTCTATATTCATAATATATATCTAATGGATCCTTGACATAAGTCGTCATGGTCATAAACATTATTTTTTTATCAACCAATCTATAATTATTGTTTCTTAAAACTAAGTTGTTGAATAGCAATATTTTATAGTTTTTTAATCTTAATCTAATACAATATTCATAATCAAACATTGATTGATAGTATTCTCTTTTGAGGCCTCCCATATCTTTATATATATGTAAATTAATGAAAGCACCAACAAAATTGCATCCACCTTGAATATACCTTGTTTCATCTGATTTTCTTTCAAGCTCTTGGCAACCATACAAAGGTAGAGGTGTAAGTATTCCTATTTCTGATACATCATGTGATAATATATATGATTTAATTGTGTTGAATACACTTTCTTCATAATAATATCCCAATTCAAGTATAATAGAAAAATCAGCATTATCATTTAAACTCACTTGTAATGCTCGCTCATAATTTAAGACTTCTCCTAAATCTTCACAGGTTGTGTATTCAATATTTTCATATTTTAACAAGGCATCAAAAAACTTATCTAATGGATATTTGGTAATATTATATATATACAATTTATCAACATGTCTTACATATTCAGAGATAGATTTAACATAGCTGCTTATATCTTCTTCATTTACTATATTTTTTTTAATAATCAAGTTAGCTACAAATTTCATATATATACCTCTTTGCAATATTATTATATCAAAAAAAATTATTTATTTCAAGAATATAAAAGAAAAAGAGTTAATTTCTTAACTCTTCAGACTGTTGACAAATAAAAATTTTAAAAAGGAAAAACACCAATTTTTGATTAACTGGTGTTTTCTTTTTTTAAAATAATGAAAAAAATGATATCTATTAGATACCATAATTAACCAAATTATATTTTTTAGCCTTATCATATAGTAATAAGGCTAATTTTTTAATATTCAGGCATGAGTAAAGAAGAGCCCGAATATTGAAATTTTTTTTGAGGCTCTTAAATTGAGTATATCTTAAGCCATGACGTTCTTTGCCTTCAGCAAACACGCGTTCAATGGTTTGTTTTCTTAGGGAATATACCTGTTTACCAAGATCAGACAATCTAAATCTTTTAGCAATCAGCATACAATCATCATAAAGAGGACGAGTGATAGTTTTAAAAGAGTAGTTTTTGAGGCACTTATCCATGAAAGGGCAATAACCACAATCAGATTTATGAATTTTGTATTCAATGTTACCAGATTTAGAGATATTCCAAGGAACAAGCATTTTATGATTAGGGCACATGTATTGATCAATTTCAAAATAATAATCAAAGTTCTGTTTACCAAAATCAGAATCTTTACCTTTAGGTCTAGTATAAGGAACAAGAAGGTTACAATTATGAGATTGAACAAAATGAGCAATAGTACCATTCGCATATCCAGCATCAGCACAAACAATATAAGGATTAAATTTTAACAATTTATTTTCAAAAAAAGGAAGAAAAGCTTTAGAGTCATGAACATTACCAGGATTAACATCGAAGCCTAAAATCCAACCATGTTTATCACAGCATACTTGATCTACATAAGCAAATTGTCTTTCATGTTCACCTTTTACAAACATTCCAGATTCAGGATCAACAGTACTTACAGTTTTTTCAACCATATTATTATCTGATTTAGATTCAACTTCACCAGTTTCATCGTTAATAGTAAAAGAACCATCACCATGATCATCATCATCGCTAGGATATTTATCTCTACCATTAATTTCTCTGAATTCATTAATTTCATCTAATAATTGTTGTTGATATTTAGAAGTAGTTTCTTTAATTAAGACTTTAGTTCTTTTATGTTTATTAGCATTAGCTTTAATATGAGTGCCATCCACAAATAAAATAGAAGTATCAACAAATTTATGTCTAATAAGGCGAGATAAGATTTCATTGAATATTTTTTCAAAGACATCAGATGAACCGAATTTACGAATATAGTTTTGAGAGAAGGTAGAATAATTAGGAATAGGGGCAGTAATACCTAAGCCCAAATACCAACGATATGCCATATTAACTTTGGCTTCTTCACAAGTTTTACGAATAGAGTTATTACCATAAATAAAATTCAATAAAACAATTTTAAACAAAACAACAGTATCAATACAGCGTCTACCAGTATTAGAGTATAAATCTCTAGTTAAATCATGAATAAAATTAAGGTTAATAGCTTGGTCGATTTTTCGCAATAAATGATCTTGAGGAACTAAATCATCAAGAGTAAACATTTCTAATTGATTTCGATCATAATTAATACCATTTTCATTTTTTTCGTAAAACATAAGCTCATCTCCTATAGTATAATTATACCATTTTTCGCTTAATTTTCAAAATAGTTTACAAGAGTGTTGATAACTTAAAAAAATGACTGTTGACGCTTTGTTTGTCAACAGTCTGAAGAGTTAATTTCTTAACTCTTAGTTTTTATTATTCTTCATCTTCGTACTCAGACCATGCTTTATAGCCGTTTTCCTCATAGTATTCATCAGTTTTTTCTGATAGTCTAAATACTTTTCTCCATAGATATCCAAGTCCTGCTAGAATAAGTGATGTTCCTATTAACGATGCATATATTTCTACTATTACTTCAATTACTTTAGTATTATCCATAAGAACACCAAAAATAATTATTGCAGCAATAGCAAAAACAATTAAGTTTAATGCTAGCACTCTGAAAAAAGAAACAATATTACTCAAAAGTTCAGTTAAAGAAAATAAAATATTTTTCTTATAATCTGCCGGTCTAGAAAAATAAATACTTTTTATAATATGAGTCTTATGTTTTACTCTTACATAAGAACCATAATCAGTAGCTTCATATCCATCATCTACAACTGTACTATCCCTTCCCTTGCAACGCCAATCAAAGCATTTTTTCTCAAGTTTAATAATTTGAGGGCCAAATGTATAATTACGTTGCTTTGTAATGATTGTAAATTTTTTTGCCATATAAAGCTCCTTTCATCAAATTCATTATACTCTATTTTTTTGAAGAAAATGCTTTTTTTGCAATAAAAAATTAAAAAAGTCTATTGAAAAACAATAGACTTTTTGTGATTAATTTTTATTTACGCTGCCAAATACATGCATTTTTTCATCAACTGCTGCAGCAATACCTTTTGATGCAGGACCAATGATTTTACGAGGGTCATATATCTTAGCATTCTTTTCATCAGCAAGAAACTCTCTTAATAATTTATTGAATGCAAGTTGACATTCAGTATTAACATTTATCTTACATGTTCCACAAGAAATAGCGCGTTTAATTTTATCATCAGGAATTCCTGTTCCTCCATGAAGAACTAAAGGCATATTTGTTGCATGTCCTATAGCTTCCATTTCGGTAAATCCAAGTACTGGTTCTCCTTGATAAGGGCCATGAACAGAACCAAGTGCTGGTGCTAATGCATCTACTTTGGCTTCGTTAACTAGGCGTACACATTCATTTAAATCAGCATACTTAATACCTCCAATTACACCATCTTCATTTCCACCTACAGTTCCAACTTCTGCTTCTACACTCACACCTCTTGCATGTGCATATTCAACAACTTCTTTTGTTATTGCAATATTTTCATCAATTGGATGATGAGAACCATCAATCATAACTGAAGTAAAACCAGCATCAATTGCTTTTTTACAATTTTCAAATGTTGATCCATGATCTAAGTGAATAGCAACATCAACTGTAATATTTAAATCTTTTACTAATCCTTTTACCATTCCAACAACAGTGTCAAATCCACCCATATATTTTCCAGCGCCTTCTGAAACACCAAGGATTACAGGCGAATTATTTTTTTGCGCAGTTTCTAAAATTGTTTTTGTCCATTCAAGGTTATTAATGTTAAATTGGCCTACTGCGTATTTTCCTTCTCTTGCCTTATTTAACATATCAATCATATTTACTAGTGGCATATATATTCCTCCCTTTTAGCCTACTTTAATTTAACTATTTTAATAAGAAAGCACAAATTCCTACTACTCCGCATCCTATATGAGCACCTACTGCAGGTGTTATATAATGAATAGGAATATTAGTTATGTCTGGTCTTTTTTCTTTAATTTGGTCTATTACATATTCAATAGTTTCTTGCTTAATTGAATGAAAAGCAAACAATTGAACATTCGAACTTTTCTCAATATATTTTAGTATCAAATCTATTAATGTATCAACAGCTTTTTGATATGTTCTTACTTTCATTAAAGATTTAATTGAACCGGTTTTATCTATTTCTAAAATTGGTTTAATCTTAAATAAAGTTCCTAGGAATCCCTTCGCATTGCTTAATCTTCCATTTTTTACCAAATATCCCAAATCGTCTACAACAAAATACGATTGATTATGATCGATTAAATATTTAACATGCTTAATTATCTCATCAACGCTGGCACCTTCGTCAGCCATCTTTTTAGCTGTTGTAGCCATATATCCCTGGATATATGTTGCGGCTTTTGTGTCTATGACATGAACATTAATTTTGCCTTTGTATTCTTCTCCAATTTTTCTAACTGTTTGACCTGTAGAACTAAGTTTAAATGAGATTGGTAGATGAATTACATCAGTATATCCTTCTTCTACTAGTTTATCAAGTTCAGCATATATATCTGCAACGCTTGGGGCGCTAGTTGATGGAATGTCTTTTGAATCATGAACATTTTTAATTCTTTCGTAGAATTCATCTGCTTTAATATCTACACCATCTACAAGTGGTTTTTCATTAGGAAAATTAATTGATGAACGTAAGCAAATTATGCCTGTATCATAGCCTACATAATCTAGTCCAGCATTTACATCGGTCATTATAGCAATTTTCATAAGTACCTCCATGTAATTTACACACACATTATAGCACATAGTATTTAAAAAAACAAGAAAATAGTTTTTCCGCTAAATTGTATAAATAAAAGGCTAACTATTTTTATTGTTAGCCTTCTAAATATCTACTCATAAATGTTCCACTAAATTCTGCAATTGACTTTTCAAGCGGAGTAATTCCTTTATTACCAAATACAATTACACATCCCATAATATCACCAAATACATTAATCGGTCTAATTATCATAGTTCTATACATTTCTATGTTCTCACAAATTTCAAACTTTTCGGTTTCATCAATGATTTGTGTTTGTCTTTTATTTAGTTTTTCTTCTAATTTTAAAGATATTTTTTTACCATTTAATGAAGTTTTAAAATTGCCTGCTGAAGCGATTACTTTTTCATTATCGGTAATAACAATGTCTATTTTATTAGATGCATAAACGCTATCTACAAATTCATTAACAAAATCATTTACACTTTGAACCGGAGAATATTTCTTAAGAGTTATTAAGTCAGTTCCATCTGTATAAATTTCCAAGGAATCTCCTTCTTTAATCCTCATTGTTCTTCTTAATTCTTTTGGTAATACTATTCGTCCTAAGTCATCAATTCGTCTTACAACTCCTGTAGCTTTCATATTTTTTCCTCCATATCTATTTTTATTATGGCTAAATATGTTATTTCTATGCATCTAGTTGTTCTAAAAATTTAGTTAATATATATATATATGTTTTATCTCCTGGTTTAATTTTTAATTTAACAAATATTCGATCATTAGAATATTCAAACTTTAACATGTCAAATGAATGATCAAACATAAAAGCAAATTTTTTATGAATTATTTTGGAGGAAAAATCACTATCAAAATTAAATTGAACCATATCTTCTTTTTCCTTAAAATTTTCAACACATTTTGTTTTTAATAAATATTCAAGATATTTTTCTTCCATATATAAAAGAATATCTTCGCTTAACTTTCCATACCTATCTGTATATTCACTAATTAACATTTTTACTTGATCTCTTGATTTGATTTTATTAATTGATTGGTGAATTTCAATTCTTATTTCTTCATCAGATACATATTTGGGAGAAACATGTCTAGATATATCAATATTAAAGATACGAGGTTTTGATTCTTCTATTGTTGTTCCTTTTATTTCATTAATAGCTTCATTCAAAAGTTTCATATATAAATCCATACCTATTGCATCTATATATCCCGATTGTTCACTTCCTAAAATATCACCTGCGCCACGAATTGCTAGATCTCGCATTGCTATTTTATAGCCACTTCCTAAAGCTGTAAACTCTTTAATTGTTTCAAGTCTTTTTTCTGCTTCTTGGGTCATTACTTTTCCTTGTTCATACATAAAATACGCATATGCTATTCTATCACTTCTACCGACTCTTCCACGAATTTGATATAGTTGTGATAACCCAAGGATATCTGCTTTTTCAACAATAAGAGTGTTGGCATTAGGTATGTCAATTCCAGTTTCTATAATTGTTGTACATACCAACACATCATACTTTTTATCCAAAAAAGCAACCAAATAGTCTTCTATTTCTTCTTTTTTCATTCTTCCATGTATCATGCCTATTCTTGCTTTTGGAAGTAAATTATGTAGTTTAGTTATCACTCCATCTAATTCATTTATTCTATTTAATAAATAAAACACTTGTCCTCCCCTAGCAATTTCTCTATTTATCGCTTCTCTTATAACTGATTCATTGTTTTCTAAAACAAATGTTTGAATTGGAAGTCGATTAATAGGAGGGGTTTCTATCAATGATAGATCTTTTAATCCTGATAGAGCCATTTGTAAAGTACGAGGAATGGGCGTGGCGGTTAACGTAATTACATCAACCAGTGATTTCATTTGTTTAATTTTTTCTTTGTGTGTAACTCCAAATCTTTGTTCTTCATCAATAATTAATAATCCTAGATTTTTAAATTTTACATCTTTAGACAAGATACGATGAGTTCCAATAATTACATCAACTAAGCCTTTTTGTAAATCCAGCAATATTTCTGTTTGTTTTTTCTTAGATACAAAACGATTTAGTAATTCTACTCTAATTCCATATTTTTCTAATCTATCTTTAAATGAATAATAATGTTGTCTTGTTAATACAGTTGTAGGAGCTAAGTATACTACTTGTTTACCATTATCAACGGCTTTAAAGGCGGCACGTAGTGCAACCTCGGTTTTTCCAAATCCTACATCGCCACATATTAATCTGTCGACAGGTCTTGGTCCTTCCATATCATTTTTTACATCTTGAATAGCATTCAATTGATCAGTTGTTTCTGTAAAACCAAAGTCTTGTTCAAATTGCATTTGTTCTAATGTATCTTTCTTATATATATATCCCTTTTGCAATTCACGTTCTGCTTGTACTTTTATTAATTGTTTTGCTATTTCTCCAACTTTTTCTTTAATTTTTGCTTTCTTTTTACTCCAGTCTTTTGAATTCAATGAATTCAATTTTGGAGTTTGATTTTTACTACCAATATATTTTTCAAGTAGATAGATATTTTCAATTGGTATATTAATTTTTGTATCATTTGCATACTGCAAGGATAAGAAATCCTTTTTTAATCCTCTTATTTCTAATGTTTTGATTCCAAGATATATACCAATCCCATAATCTTGATGAACTATATAATCACCTATTGAAAGTTCATCTTTATGATATATCTTTGTTGTATGCTTATAATATTTTTGATATTTATTATTTCTTGCATTTTTTGATGGTGAAAATTCATTTGGAGTTATAACTTCAAAATTTGTTTCATAATCATTAAATCCGTATGCATTATTAGAAACACATACATTTATGTGATTGGGTTTGATTTTGTTATTATTATCCTCCAATATATAATAATGTAATCCTCTAGTTTCTAATAATTCTTCTATATAGCTAAGTTTATTTTCATCTTGATGTGTAATTAAATATGTTTTATTGGGATTTGACTCAATGTCATCAAACATTATTTTTAAATTATTGTTATATTCAAGTACGTTAGATGTATGTATATCAAATAAGTAATTTAAGGAAATATCATTTAAAGACGAAACAAATGTATTGGTATATATATTAGTATGTGCAAATTCTTGTATTTCATATAATGATTTAAAGAAAGTTTTATTCATCTTATATTTCAATTCTTTAAAATAATTAGTTATTTCTTCTTTTCGTTTATTTTCATAATTAACAAGTTCATTAAAGTCCTCATAAAAGCAAATTGGATTATCAATAAATTCTAATATATTTTGATAATGTTCATCAATTTGAGGAAGATATAAATACAATTGTTCAAGGTTTTGATATTCAGGCAAATTATTAATTATTTTGTTGGTCTTTTCATCATTTGGAAAAGTTGATTTAATTCTTTCAATAATTGTAGGAATTTCTTCTTTTCGATAATATATATCATACATCGGGAAAACACTAATTTCTTGTACTTTGGTTGTACTTAATTGAGTATCAATATTAATTTTTTTAATTGTATCAATTTCATTGTCAAAGAAATTTATTCTTATCGGTTCTTCCTCATTTATAGGATATATATCAATAATACTACCACGCACACTAAATGTTCCAAAATCAGTGGTTATCGCTGTTTTTTTATAGCCACGAATAATTAAATCTTCTACTATTTTATCTATTTCAATTATTTGACCAACCTCATATTTTAAAATCGATCCATTCATTTTTTCAGTAGACAATACATTTTTTAATATGCCATCAGTATTTGTAACAATTAACTGTGGATTTTTCTTAATTAAATTTGATATTGTTAACATTCTAGCTAGTTTAAATTCACTGCTTGAAGCTACCAAATCAGTAGAAATAAATTCTTCTACTGGGAAAAAACTGACATAGTCAGTTCCTAGTAAATCAACAAACATTTCAAAAGCTTTAGATGCTTCAAAAGTATCACTACATATATATACAACAACATTTTTACTTTCTAAAAAAGTTTTCGCAGCTAATATTTTGGAAATATTTACACAAGCATTTCCAATATATATGTTTGTATGTGGTAATGATTTATTAATTGTATCTATTATTTTTTTATATTTTGGTTGTTCCCCTATTAATTTTAAAATATCCATACTACTTACTTCCATTATAATTATTCATCATATATTCAAAATTATGTGCAACACACATTTCAATCATTTCAGGTATTAGTTGAATTGAATGTAATAATGTTTCTTGTTCTCTTTTTGATAATTGATGTAAAACATAATCAACTACTTCATTTTTGGTTTCTGGATGTCCAACACCAACTCTTATTCTCTTTAAATTTGACGTTCCTAAATTTTCAATTATGGATTTCATTCCTTTATGTCCTCCACTTGAACCTGATTTTCTTATTCTTAGATTACCCAGTGGTAAATCCATATCATCATATATAATTAAAATACTTTCTACATCAATGTTATAATATTCAACAAATGATCTCACAGCATTTCCTGATAGGTTCATATATGTTAAAGGTTTAATAAGATAACTTTTTTCCCCACTTATTATACCTTCTCCTATCATTGCATTATGTTTTTTCGACAATTTAAATTCAATATTATTATTTTTTGCAATCTCATCAACTGCCATAAACCCCACGTTATGTGGGGTATTAGCATATTCTTTTCCTGGATTGCCTAGTCCAACTATTATCATGGTCTAACAACTCCTCTTATTTTCCATTATGTATATATATGCCTTTACTGTATTCTCTAATAATGATGCAATTGTCATTGGGCCAACTCCTCCGGGAACAGGGGTAATATAACTTACTACATCTTTCACATCATCAAAATCAACATCGCCATATATTTTACCATCAATTCGGTTTATGCCTACATCTATTATTACTGCACCATTCTTTACCATTGATTTTTTCACAAAGTTTGCTTTTCCTATCGCGACAATTAAAATATCTGCTCTTTTTGTAACTTCTTCAAGGTTAGTAGTATGTGAATGTGCAATGGTTACTGTTGCATTTTCATTTAACATTAACATAGCCATTGGTTTTCCTACAATATTACTTCTTCCAAGTACTACCACTTCTTTACCATCTATTTGAATATTATATTCATTAAAAAAATTCATAATACCACTTGGTGTAGCTGGAGCAAAAGCAGGAAGTCCACAAAATAATCTTCCTTTATTATTTACACCAAATCCATCCACATCTTTGTTTTCATTGATACTATCAATTACAACTTGTTCATCAATATGCTTTGGTAATGGAAGTTGAACAATTATTCCATGAACAGAATCATCGTTATTTAATATATCTATATTTTTAAGTAATTCTTCCATTGATATATTTTCATTTAATCTAATAACTAAAGTATCAATTTGACAATATTCAGCCGCCTTAAGTTTATTTCTTACATATATCTGACTAGCAGGATTATCTCCAACAAGCACAACTGCTATTTTGGGAGTTATATGATATTTTTCTTTTAGTTCAATTACTTGCTCTTTTATTATTTCTTTTCTTTTTTTGCTTAATTCTTTACCATCTAAAATCATATTTTACCTCATGATAAATTTATTATTTCATTATTTTCATCTAAATCTATTTTATTTGCGAGTGGTTCTTTTGGTAAGCCAGGCATTGTCATTATATCTCCTGTCAAACATACTAAGAACTTTGCTCCAGCACTAATTCTTATTTCTCTTATTGTTATATCAAAATTAGTTGGTGCTCCTATTTGTTTAGGATTATCTGTTAGAGATAATGGTGTTTTTGCCATACAAATATAAAAATCACGATATTTTGATTTATTTAGTACTTCTATTTGTTTTTTTACTACATCTGTATATATGACATTTTTCGCCCCATATACATTTTTTGCGATATCTTCTATTTTTTCTTCTATTGTTTCTTCTAGATTATATTGATATTGAGGAATTACTGGCTCTTTTATTATTGATAAAACTTTTTTTGCTAATTCTATTCCTCCACAACCGCCTTTTGCGTATACTTCGCTTAAGGCGTATGGATGACTATTCGTTGTAGCCCATTCATTAAATACTTTAATTTCCTCTTCAGTATCTGTTAAATAACGATTTAACGCAATAACATATGGAACATTAAACTTCTTTAGTGTATCTATATGTTTTTCTAGATTTTTAATTCCTTTTTTTAATGCTTCGACATTTTCTTTCATTATATCTGCTTTTTTCACACCACCATGATACTTTAAAGCTTTTAGTGTTGCGACAAGAACAACTGCACTTACTTTCAATTTTCCTTCACGACATTTTATGCCCAAAAATTTTTCTGCTCCTAAGTCTGCACCAAACCCTGCTTCTGTGACAACATAATCAGCAAGTTTTAATCCTAATTTAGTAGCAATTATTGAATTACAACCATGAGCTATGTTTGCAAAAGGACCACCATGAATTAAAATCGGATTGTTTTCTAGTGTTTGAACCAAATTTGGTTTTATTGCATCTTTTAATAATACTAAAACTGACCCAGTTATGCCCAAATCTTTAACGGTAACTGGTTTTTCATTATAATCGTATGCTATTATTAAACGGTCAATTCGATCTCTTAAATCTGATAAATCTTTAGCTAGGCAAAGAATAGCCATTATCTCACTTGCAACAGTTATGTTAAATGAATCCATTCTAGGCGTTTCTTTTTGAGTAGATAAAGCTACTTCTACTTTTCTTAAAGCTCTATCATTTAAATCTATACATCTTTGCCATACAATGCGTTCAGGATTAATATTAAGGTCATTCCCTTGAAAAATATGATTATCAACACATGCACTTATCAAATTATTAGCCGACGTAATTGCATGAAGATCACCAGTAAAGTGTAAATTTAAATCAGCCATTGGATTAATTTGTGCATAACCTCCTCCTGCTGCACCCCCTTTTACCCCAAAGACAGGTCCTAAAGATGGTTCTCTTAATGCCCCTATTACTTTTTTGTTCAATTTTGATAAGGCATCAACTAAACCAATTGATGTTGTAGATTTTCCCTCTCCTAATGGTGTTGGAGTAATAGCTGTTACAAGAATCAAATTTCCTTCTTTTTTGTTTTGAAATTTTTGATATGCATTTTCACCTATTTTAGCTTTATACCATCCATAATATTCTATATCTTCTTCGGTCAAACCTATTTTTTCAGCAATTTTACCTATTTTTAACATTTTAGCTTGTTTTGAAATTTCAATATCTGATAACATATATATCCTCCTTTTTTTTATAACAAAATAATTAGTAAGTTATACTCACTAATTATTGTATTTTATCATTATTTCCAAACTTTAATTTATAATTTTCTATACCCCTATTTATAATTTCAAGAGATTCTTGTTTTGATAATATAGAGATATTAGTTGTAGACTTATGTTCTAGTGTTTTGTATACTTGAAAAAAATGTTCTATTTCATCTGCTAGGTGTGTTGGTAATTCTTCAATGTTATGATATGCATTCCAATTTGGATCTTTAAATGGAATTGCTATTATTTTATCATCTATTTTATTGTCATCAATCATTCTAACTGCACCAACTGGATAGCATCTAACTAAACTTAAAGGTTCTAAATCTTCACTGCATAAAACTAATACATCTAAAGGATCACCATCATCAGCATATGTTAATGGAATGAATCCATAATTTGCTGGATAATGAGTAGAAGTATACAAAATTCTATCTAGTATAATTAGCCCAGTTTCCTTATCTAATTCGTATTTTTTCTTACTACCCTTACTAATTTCCACAACAGCTATAAAATCTTCAATTTTAACACGATTTGGGTTTAAATCATGCCATATATTCATATTTACTTCTCTCCTTTAACATATTGAATTGCATTTGTAAACAATTTATCACAAGACTTTCCTAATGGATTCTTATGCATACAATCAATTTTAATTTTTTCTTTTCTTAATATTTTTAATACTTGATCCATTGTAGTCACATTTGGATGATTTTTAATTATCATTCTTATATCTTTCATACTTATATTACGGCAATAGCATACTATCATTTCGTTAGGATCTTCTTTAAACCAAACAGGTACTTTCAACTCATTTTTTAAAAAATATTCATGTGAGTTAAAATATGTAACATCACATTTTCTATTTAGGCATATATATGTATCACCTAATGTATATTCACTACTATCAATTAAAATATTAATTACTGTTTCTTCTGACACTTTTTCTGAGTTTCCCTTACAAACAGGACAACGATGTGAACAATCCAAAGTACAAGTATTACATCCTTTATCACATTTTTGCATACATACCACCCATTAAATTATACACTTTTTAAAAAAATAAATCAAACTAATAACTATTTATTAATTTAATATTCATATTTTTGATTTATTATCATATGTTTTAATGAGGTGAATACTTTTGGCTATTATAGCTTACAACGAACAAGAGGTAAAATTATTGGCACGACTCATGCGCGCAGAAGCGGAAGCTGATGGAGATATGGGGATGTTACTGGTTGGAAATGTTGGGGTTAATAGAGTTGTCGCAAATTGTCTAGACTTTAAAAACATAACTAGCATTCAACAAATGATATTTCAACATCCTGGAGGATTCGAATCCACTCTTTATTCATATTTTTATCAAGCCGCAAGGCCAAATGATATAAGACTGGCACGTCGAGTTATTAAAGGAGAAAAATTCAGCCCTGCCACTAAATCGCTTTGGTTCTATAATAGTAAAGAATCTGGGTGCCAAGCACAATGGTGGGGACAATGGAATAGTGGAAAATATAAATCTCATTGTTTTTATAGTCCTGTAGATTCAGAAAATTGTTATTAAAATAGGAGGTATATATATGACAATTAATTATCAACAACCTTATGGTTTTTATAATCCATATGGAATGAATCCATACCAATCTCAACAACCTTTCATGGAACAATCATATATAGAAAACATACTAAGATTAAACTTAGGAAAAATGGCAACTATATATATGAATTTTGAGGGAAGTCAATGGGGTTCCAAAGTATATAAGGGAGAATTAATAGCTGCTGGTAAAGATCATATTATTTTAAAAGATAATCAAACTGGTATTACATATTTATTATTAACTATTTATCTTTCTTATATTACTTTTGAAGAAGAATTAAATTATGAATACCCATTTCAATAAAAAGAGTTTTAAGAACTCTTTTTATTTTTCAACAATCCAGTCACTAGTTATCATGTCAACTTCCAAATTTTTATATTTTTCTAACAAATCATGATCATCTAAAGTCCATATATTAACTACTAAATTGTTTTTATGACATTTTTCAACTACTTCTTTTGTACAAGAATTATATTCTACATCAACACTAATTTTGTTTTTTACGCACCAATCTATATAATTCATTACGTTTGTTGAACATAGCCATTGTAATTTTATATTTGGATAATTATTTTTTATATACTCAAGGCATCCTCTCATTGATGTCATTACATATGCAACACTTTCTAAACCATAATCATATATATAACTAATTAGTTTATCAATATTACTGTAATCATAGTTTAATTCATTGTTATTATCACTATAAATTCCGTTAGTCCATTTTAACTCAATAATAGGAATCATATTATGTTGTTTACATATATCTAAATATTCTGTAAATAGACATATACGTCCATTATATTCTTGAGAATTATAACTTTGATTTAATTCAACATTCTTAATTTCATTAAATAAAGAATGGTTGACATTCAATTTTATTCTATTAGATGTAAGTCTTTCCAATGTTTCGTCGTGGCAGATTATAAACACTCCATCCTTGGTTACACGAACATCACATTCAAGTCCTTGTGCTCCTGCTTTTACTCCACCTAGAAATGCCTCTTTTGTATTTTCTACACCACCATTAATTTTTGAACCTCTATGAGCAATATAAATAGTTTTCATTTTTTTCATCCTTTCTTTTTTAATTATTTTATCACATTTTTTCAAATATTAATGTTTTTTTGATAAAATTATTACGAGGTGATAATTAATGTGTATATTTTGTAAAATAATTAATGGTGAAATACCTGCATTTAAAATTTATGAAGATGAATATGTATTATGCTTTTTAGATATATCTCAAGCATCTGAAGGTCATACATTAATAGTTCCTAAGAAACATTTTGAAAATTTATTTGATGTCGATCAAGAGACATTAAATCACATGGCACAGGCAGTAAAAATAGTTACAAACCTTTTAAAAGAAAAATTAGGAGTGGCTGATGTAAATTTACTTAATAATAGTGGAACTAACGCTGGTCAAACAGTTATGCATTTACATTTTCATATAATTCCACGAAAAGAAGGAGATAATATCAACTTTTCCTTTCAAGAAAATGAGCCGAATTTTGACAAATTAAGTCAAACACAAAAAAAATTAGTAGAAAATAAGTTGCAATAAACTTATTTTTTGTGCTATAATTGTGATTGACATTTATAAAGGAGGAGAATATGAGTAAATGTAACATTTGTGGTAGTGAAGTGTCACCACACGAAGAATTTTGCCCTGTATGTGGACAAGCTTTAATGCCAGAGGAGTCAAATGTAAGAAAAGAAGAAACATCAAACGTAAATTTGGAGTCAAAACCAGAAAATACTGAAGAGACTGAAGAAACAAATCAACCAGTTGTAATTATTAACCCTTTATCTCGCCAACAAAATCAAATTGATTCAAATTCCAAGCCCCTAAAAAAGGATGCTATATCAATTGGTTATGGAATTATTAGTTTTATTTTTCCGTTAATCGGGTTAATAATGTTTTGTTCATGGAGAGATATATATCCTAAACGTTCAAAGTCTTGCCTAGTAGGATTTGTAATAGGGGTATGTATATCAGTTCTTGCGAAAATTTGTTTTGCACTTTACATGAAATCGATGAATGAATGAAAAAAGCAACAAAACGTAATTTGATTATATTAGTTGGCGTTTTAATTACACTATTGATAGAATTTATATTTTATCTTTTAGTTAATAAATATGCGCCAGAAGCTAAATTTTCCTGGGATTTAATTGGAAAAGTACCTTTATGTAATAGGAAACCCGAAAGAGGAATAATTATAAATGGTTTTGTTTTACCATTATGTGCAAGATGTTCTTTTAATTTTTTGTTTGTAATATTAGGGCTGGTGTTTTTTTCCTTCAAAAAACCAAATACTTTTGTGAGAAATTTAAAATTTCCAGTTTTAATTTTAATTCTTTTCTTTTTATTTACACCTTTAGTTGTTGATGGAGTAAAAGTATATTTTTTTAATATACCTAGCGATAATATTGTTAGAATGATAACTGGTGGTTTGTTTGGTTTAGGCCTTTCACTACTAGGTCATAAAATAATTTTGTTGCTATAATTTTATTTTTATGTTATAATATAGGAAATTAAGGAGGATGCGTATATGTTTTGTAAGAAATGTGGTCAAGAAATTAGTGATCAAACTAAGTATTGTCCAGTTTGTGGAGAACCAACAGAAAATCAAGAGAATAATTTTGATCAACCTTATCAACCACAACCTAGAGTAAGAGCAGATGATCAAAGTGTTGCGGGCTACAATGTTTTATCATTTTTCTTTCCACTTGTTGGATTAATTCTTTATTTAGTGTGGAAACAAGAATATCCAATTCGTGCAAGAAATTGTGGAAAATGGGCATTAATTAGTTTTATTATTAATATAGTGCTTAGTATTTGCTATGTAATTGTTTTCGTCTTAATCGCTTCAAGCGGAAACCAAAGCTTCTAATTGCAATATGAATTTTTAAAAACCAGCATATGTTTTATGTTGGTTTTTAATTTGTTATTAATTTTATATAAAAAGACTTAATCTAAAATTTTAGATTAAGTCTTTTTTCTTAGTTTTTCTTTATTTCAGTAACACCCATATATGGAACAAGCACTTCTGGAATTTTTATGCTTCCATCTGCTTGTTGATAATTTTCTAATATTGCAATTACTGTTCTTCCAACAGCTAAACCTGAACCATTTAATGTATGAACTAGCTCTGGTTTTGAATCTTTTGTTCTTCTAAATCTAATGTTAGCTCTTCTTGCTTGGTAATCTTCAGCATTACTTATTGAACCAATTTCACGATATTTATTTTGGCCTGGAAGCCATACTTCTATATCATAGGTTTTAGCCATGCCAAATCCCATATCACCTGTACATAGTTCAACAACATGATAAGGTATATCAAGTTCTTTTAATACATCTTCTGAATCAAGTAACATTTTATTTAGTTCTTCGTAAGAATCTTCTGGTTTTGTAAATTTAATTAATTCTACTTTATTAAATTGATGTTGTCTTAAGATTCCTTTAGTATCACGACCAGCACTTCCTGCCTCTGCTCTAAATGCAGTTGTATATGAACAATATTTAATAGGTAATAAACTTCCATCTAGTATTTCATCGCGATACATATTAATTGTTGGAACTTCAGCTGTAGGATTTAAATACCAATCAAAATCATCTTCTTGCCCTGCACTTACTTTATATGCATCATCTTTAAACTTAGGAAATTGGCCGGTTCCAAGCATACTAGCACCATTTACTATATATGGTGGCATAACTTCAGTATAGCCATGTTTTTTGGCGTGTAAATCCATCATAAAAGCAATCAAGCTTCTCTCTAATCTTGCTCCTAAGCCTTTATAAATAACAAATCTTGCTCCTGTGATTTTAGCTGCTCTTTCAAAATCTAAAATTCCTAAATTTTCTGCAAGTTCTGTATGATCTTTAGGCACAAAATCAAACTTTGTTGGTTCTTTAAATTTTCTAATTTCTCTATTTTCTGTTTCATCTTTTCCTATTTTTGTATCTAATGCAACTAAATTTGGTGTGCATAACAACATATCTCTAATTTCAGTCTCTAATGTTGTTAATTCCGCTTCTAACTCTTTGATTTTTTCAGCGATTTTTGCAACACTTTCCATAACATCATCAGCATTGCCTTTATTTCTTTTAATTTCACCTATTAATTTACTCTTTTGGTTTCTTTCGTTTTTTAGACTTTCTACTTCTACTAAGATAGCTCTTTTCTTTTCATCTTTAGCCTTAAGATCTCGTAAATAAGAAAAATCTCCGCCACGAGTATTTAATCTTCTAATTACCTCTTCAACATTTTCACGAATTAATTTAATATCTAACATATTTCTTTCCTCCTATTTTTTATAAGAAAAAAATCCCTTTTGTAAAAGATTTTTTCTTTACAAAAGGGACGAAACCATTTTTTGATTCCGCGGTGCCACCCTAATTTGAGTTTTACTCACGCCTTTGAACGCAATTAACGTATGCATAATACACGGATTTTCTTTCGAAATCACCTCATTGGTAGATTCATATAATTAGTATCTTAGTTCACACCAGCCACTAAGTCTCTGAAATAACTAGTTTATATTACTATTCCAAATCATCGGTTTTAAAAAATTATAATATATATAAACAAAAAAGTCAACTGGTTTGTTTTATTCTAATTCATTGTCATCGGTTTCTTCATCAGTTCCTATAGAGTTATCATCAAGAAGTTTATGTTCAAGTTCAAGCAATTTTTCTTGTTCTTCTTGATTGCTATTATCTTCTTGTACATCTTCTTCTTCTCCTCTTGGAACTACAGCTATAGATGCAACTGATTGACCATCATTAAGTTTTATAATTTTAACACCTTGTGTATCACGACCTATAATCGATATATCACTAATGTGCGTTCTTATTACCATTCCTTTGTCTGTAACAACCATTAAGTCATCATTTGGAGTTGATAAAGCCAAGCATACTGGTGCCCCACTCTTTTCAGTTATATTCATATACTTAACGCCTTTTCCATTTCTTCCTTTAACTAAAAATGCTTCGGCGCTTGTTCTCTTTCCATAACCTTGTGATGTTAATACGATAATTTCATCATCATTTGAACTAACAACAGCCAAACCTACAGCTCTTTCATTATCAGCTAATTTCATCGCTTTTACACCACTAGCTGCTCGATTCGTCGGTCTAACACTAGTCTCATTAAATCTTGCGGCTTTTCCATTTGATGCTCCAAAGATTATATCTTGTGATCCATTTGATCTTGATACCGCAATTAATTCATCATCAGGGGATAATATAATCGCTCTAATTCCTGTACTTCTTATATTTTTATATTGTACAAGAGCGGTTTTCTTTATATTTCCTTTGCTTGTTACAAAAATTACATAACCTGGTTCCTCTAATGATTTTACGTTTATAACAGCAGCAAGTGATTCTTCTGCATCAAACTTTAATAAATTAACAATAGGAAGGCCTTTTGCAGCTTTACTTGCACTAGGGATTTGATACGCTTTTAGTAAATAAACTTTTCCATAGTTAGTAAAGAACAATAAATTGTCATGACTTGATGTATATAAAGTTCTTTCTATAAAGTCATCCTCTTGCATTTTAGCTCCAGTTATTCCTTTGCCACCTCGCTTTTGCGTTCTATATGCATCAACATTCATTCGTTTAATATATCCTTTGTTAGTAATTGTTATAATTACATCTTCAACAGGAATCAAATCTTCATCTGCGACATCTAAATCTTCGCTCATGTCAATTTCGCTCATTCTTTCATCACCATATTTCTTTTGTATTTCAGAAAGTTCTGTAACAATTATTGACATTTTCTTTTCGTGGCTGTCAAGAACACTTTGTAAATATTCAACTAGTTGTTCCAAGTCACGTTCTTCATTTTTAATTTTTTCTATTTCTAAACCCGTTAAACGTTGAAGTTTCATATCTAGTATGGCTTTTGCTTGTATTTCAGTTAGCAAAAACTTTTCAACCAATTGATTCATAGCTTCATCAGTATTTGATGATTTTTTTATGGTTTCAACAACTTCATCAATACTTGCTAAGGCAATTAACAAACCTTTTAAAATATGTAATCTTGCTTGTGCTTTTCCTAAATCGAATTCTGTTCTTCTTGTTACTACTTCAACTTGATGGGCAATATAACATTCAAGAATTTGTTTTAAGTTCATTACCTTCGGTTGTCCATGGTCTAAGGCTATCATATTAACACTATATGAGGTTTGTAAAGATGAATGTCTATACAAATTGTTAAGTATAACATTTACATTTGCATCTTTTCTTAATTCTATAATTATCCTCATGCCTTTACGTGAAGATTCATCACGTAAATCAGTCATTCCATCAATTACTTTATCTTTATGTAATTCAGCTATTCTCTCAATTAATTTAGATTTATTTACTTGATATGGTATTTCTGTTATTATTATTTCTTTTTTACCATTTGACATTGTAACAATTTTGTGTTTTGCACGAACTGTTACTGTTCCAAGACCTGTAAGATAAGCTTGTTTTATACTACTTAATCCCATTATTTTTCCACCAGTAGGAAAATCAGGTGCAGGAATGTGTTCCATCAATTGTTCTACAGTAATGTTAGGGTTTTCTATTAAGGCTAGGGTTCCATTAATGACTTCTGTCAAATTATGAGTAGGAATGCTTGTTGCCATACCTACCGCAATTCCAGTTGCCCCATTTACTAAAATATTGGGATAACGTGCTGGTAAAATCGCTGGTTCTTGTTCAGTTCCATCATAGTTATCTTGAAAATCTACAGTATTCTTATTAATATCTCTTAGCATTTCACTAGCTAATTTAGACATTCTTGCTTCAGTGTAACGCATTGCTGCTGCTGAGTCTCCATCAACGGAACCAAAATTTCCGTGTCCATCGATTAAAGGATAACGATAACTAAAAGGTTGAGCCATTCTTACCATCGCTTCATAAACTGCCGTATCTCCATGTGGATGATACTTACCTATTACATCACCAACAATACGCGCACTTTTTTTGTGCTGTTTATCACTAAAAATGCCTAAAGTGCTCATTGCATATAGTATTCTTCGTTGTACTGGTTTTAACCCATCTCGTACATCTGGCAATGCTCTTGAAACTATTACACTCATAGCATAACTTAAAAATGAGTTTTTTACTTCTCCTGCTATTTCAGTAGGTATGACGTTGTCTACTTTTTCTTCCATCAGTAATTCATCACGTTGACTATCTCCATCATCTTGAGCATCTTCCGAATCATTATTGTCATCATTGTTGTCGTTTTCTGTTTCATCAATGTTTTCAGAATTTTCATCTAAACTATCTTCATTCTCAGAATCATCTTGTAATAATTCATCATATTTTTCTTTATCAAAGTCTGGCATTTTCTACCTCCTATACATCTAGGTTTTGAACATATACAGCATTATTCTCTATAAATTCTCGTCTTGGCTCTACATCTTCGCCCATTAAATCAGTAAATATTTTTGCTGCTTTTTCGCTATCTTCCATTGTTACTTGCAATAAAGTTCTGTATTTAGGATCCATTGTAGTTTCCCACAATTGTTCAGCATTCATTTCACCTAATCCTTTATAACGTTGAATATCAACTTTCCCTGGTATATGACTCATATCTAAAATAATTTGATCTCTTTCTTCATCACTATAAGCATAATTAACTCTACGAGATTTTGTTATTTTATATAAAGGTGGCTGTGCAATATAAACATAGCCATTTTCAATTAGTGGTCTCATAAAGCGATAAAAGAACGTAAGTAACAATATTCTAATATGTGCTCCATCAACATCGGCATCAGTCATAATAACTACTTTGTGATATCTAGCGTTTTCTATATTAAATTCTTTGCCTATTCCTGTTCCTATAGCTTGAATTATATTAACTATTTCCTTATTTCCAAGTATTCTATTAGCTGACGCTTTTTCCACATTTAACACCTTTCCTCTTAAAGGTAATATCGCTTGATAGTAACTATCTCTTCCTTGTTTTGCAGATCCACCCGCAGAGTCACCTTCGACTATATACATTTCAGCCAACGCGGGATCTTTTGTTCTGCAGTCAGCCAATTTAGAAGCAAACCCTAACATATCTAGTGGGCTTTTTCTTCGTGTTGCTTCTCTAGCTCGTTTTGCTGCAATTCTAGCTCGTAGTGCAAGGACACCTTTTTCCACTATAAGTCTTGCAACTGTTGGGTTTTCTAACAAATATGATTCTAATTTATCACTCATAGCTTGAGAAACTATTCGTCTTACTTCCGTATTTCCCAATTTTGTTTTTGTTTGTCCCTCAAATTGAGGATCACTAATTTTGCATGATACTATAGCAGTTAGTCCCTCTCTTACATCATCGCCAGAGAACACTTCATCTTTTTTAAAAATGTTTGCATTCTTCCCATAGTTGTTAAGAATTCTTGTAAGGCTAGTTCTAAACCCTTCTTCATGGGTTCCCCCTTCTTGGTTAATAATGTTATTAGTAAATGATTTTATAATGCAGCTGTAGTCTTCTGTATACTGAAAAGCAATTTCAATTTTGCTCCCTTCGACTTCTTCTTCTACAATAATAACATCTGGATGTAAAGGCTTTTTATTTCTATTTAAATATTTAACATACTCCGCAATTCCCCCTAAATAACAATATTCTTCATGTTTAACATTATTAGGATTACGAGAATCTGTTATGTTCATTTTAATTCCTTTATTCAAAAACGCTAACTCTTGAAGTCTTTGTCTTAACACTTCATAATCATAAACAGTTGTTTCTTTAAATATCTCAGCATCTGCTTTAAAGGTTACAGTAGTTCCTGTTGTTGTAGCTTCACCGATAACTAATAAAGGTGTTTCAGGAACTCCTCTTCTATACTTTTGACAGTATTCTTTACCTCCACGTTTAACTTTTACTTCTAGCCACTCACTTAATGCGTTTACTACAGAAGCACCAACACCATGAAGTCCTCCAGACACCTTATAACTCTTACTATCAAATTTACCACCAGCGTGAAGAACAGTGAATATTGTTTCTGTAGCAGAAACTTTTGTTTTGGGGTGAATATCAGTAGGCATCCCACGTCCATTATCAACAACTTTAATTACATCATTTGGCAAAATTTCAACATCTATTTCATTACAAAATCCTGCTAAAGCTTCATCGACAGAATTATCTACAATTTCCCACACTAAATGATGTAAACCTTTTGGTCCTGTTGTTCCAATGTACATTCCCGGTCTTTTTCTAACAGCTTCCAGTCCTTCTAGTACTTGTATACTACTTGAATCATAATTATTAACACTATTGTTATCCATCATATTATTTTTCACCTCGTTTTCATTGATTTTCATTAAAAATTACTATTTTTTCGTTGTCTATTACAACTTCATCGCCAGAATAAAGTTTTCTTCCCCTTCTATTTTCCAAAATTCCATTTATTTTTACTTGTTTTTCTTCTAAAAGCGTTTTGATTTCACCTCCGCAGGACACTATTCCTATGTATTTTAGCAGTTGTCCTAACGTAATAAATGGAGTAGAAATGCTTATTTTTCTCATATTAAACACCTCGTTTTTTTACTATTTTAATTATACCATAAATCATCAAAAAAAGCAAGAAAAAAGGCTCTTTTTTTATTCAATAAAACACACCTGTGTTTTAAGTGCAAACACGTGTGTTTTATCTGTTGTATTCAAACTTTTTTGTTAAACGATTATTTCCGTGCAAAAAAAAGACGTTTACGTTTTTTGTGTAAAAAACAGTGCTGTTTTGTATTTATTTACATATATTCCTTATTTATATATATATAAAATATAATACATTAAATATTGGCATTTTTAATTTTTATTCCAATGATTTTTTTTACTATTTTAGCTTGTTTTTGTCTGTTTTTTTAAAGCTTTTAATTTCAATATATTTTGTTAATATTTATAAACATACAATTTTATTTATTTTTTTATTCTTTTATGTATAAATGTATATATTTATTTTATTTTTTATTTACTTACATTTATATTCATTTATTCTATTAAATAAATACATATTTATTTACACAATAAAAACATATTTATGCATTTATTCTTTTAAATATATACGCATTTCTTTAAAACAATAAATTACTTAAGTATTCAAACTTTAGTTTTGTATTATTTTTAATTCATTTATTTTTCTTAATTTTTAGTTTTATTTATTAATTAAATTATATTTTTTTACTTTGCAATAAAAACTTTTATTAAAATTATGTTAGTTGTTTTAATTTTAATTTCAATGTTTTAGTTTTTATTTTGTTATTGAATTTAAACTTTTTTAGATAAAATTGGTTTTAGTGTAATATTTTATATGTAAATTTTAATTTGATTTTATTATTTTTTTAATTGATTTTTATTTGTTATTAAAATTTTATTTTATGTTTTTAGTTTGAATATATATATGTTCTTATCGTTTTTATTTTGAATATAAAAGTTAATAAGCTAACATTTCTTTTTTGTGTGTTTGCTTGAATCATCCAATCCGATTGTTTTGTTATGTATTTCTTTATTTATTGTTTTATTGCTAAGCATAAAAAACTGCTAATTTCGTTATTTTTTTTGGTGTAGCAGTTATTCAAAAAAACCTTATTTTTTTTGATTTTACCCCCGGGGGGATTAGTAAGATTTAAGATTTTTTGCTTTCTTTCAAAAAAACCGCCGTTTTTGCCGTTATTTTTGTGATAAAACTTGTTTTAAAAATTAAATTTTCTTTTTGTTAGTGCTTTTTATACTTTTTCTATTTTCTTTTTAATTTACTTTGTTTGCAATATTTATGGTTTTGTGTAAGTAAATAAATATTGCATTTGACTTGAATTACAATATTAAAGGTGATATAATATTGGTGTTTAAGGAGGTATAATATGAACGAACAACCAAAGAAAAGGGTTAATCCTTTTGACAAACCAAAATTTATAGAAGAACCAGTAAAAGATGATGTGGAAGAAACTTTAGAGTATTACGAAGAAGAAAATAAACCTCAACCTACTCGTGAAGAACCACAAATGAGTTATCAATATGTTCAACCCGTACAAAAAACAGTTAGAAGACAACAAAGACAACAATACATACAACCTGTTGAGACCGCAAAGGACAAATATACTGCGACGATGGATGTTGTATTGCGTAGAAAGATTAAAATTTATTGTGCTACCAATGGAAAAATGTTTTCTGAATTCATTGAAGAAGCATGTAGAGAGAAATTAAATAGAGAAGGAGTAAAGTAATATGCCAATTGTTTCATGTTTTTGTAAAAAAGGCGGCGTAGGTAAAACAACTTTTCTTGGATATCTTGCACATTATTATGCAACATTAGGAAAGACTGTTTTAGTTTTAAGCGCTGATGATCAAAATAGTGTATTTAGAATTTTTGGTGCAGAGCATTTTGTGACAGATAATGATGATGATTTCTTTGAACATTTATTTATTGGAGAAAAACAACCAAATGATGTTGTATTTGAAGTAAGACCTGGTATGTATTTAATGAAAACCTTAAATACAGACAGACTTTCACTAAATTTGACACTAAAACGCACTGAAGAGAAGAAATTACGTAGTTTAATCCTTGATTTTACTAGATATTTTGACTATATTTTTATAGATTTTCCTCCTTCGAGCAGTCGTTTAAGTGAAATATTATTAGACTTAAGTGATTCTATACTTCTTGCAGTGGGGTTAGATGCATTAGGTTTAGAGGGGTATTCGAACACAATTCAATATTTTATCGATTCTGACATAGATTTAGCCAAAATTAAGTACATAATTCCTATTGGATACCACCCCGTAAAGCTTGCTCCTAAATCATGTCTAAAACAACTCATTGAAAGAGCAAAAATTCAAACTCCAAACGCTGTTGTTACTAAACCTATTAATGACAAGTCAGTCATCAAAAATTTACAAGAAGAAGGCGTTTCAGTGTTTGATACCCACCAAATGAAGGATAAATTCCATCAAAAGAACCGTGATCAAGTCAAAAAAGAGCTTACTGAAGTCTATAAATCATTAGTTTTATGATTATTTTCATTCATTTTCATAATTTTTCATTTTAACTTCGTTTTACGGCTATATTTTTATAAATTTAAGCAAAAAAAAGACCGCTTTTACAGTGGTCTTTTTTTATTTTAGTTTTTTCTTGCTTGTGTACTGTTTTTCAGCCTGTTTTTAGAAGACTCTTACAGGTAAAAGTAACTGAATTAAATTTTGCTCTTTTTCTCCCGAAATTAATGCCGGTTTTATCTCTCCAGTGAACTTAATTGTAATAGTTTGAGATTCAAACGATTTTAAAGCATCCGCTAAGTATTTTGAACTGAATGCTATTTGAAAATCTAGCTGGTCTGAGACCTCTAAAGGGTATATTTCTTCTACTACTTTACCAATTTCTGAGGTATTAGATGATACTTCTATCGCTTTATTGGGTGAAATATTTAATTTTACAACACTCAAATTGTCAGTTCCTATAAATAAAGATGCTCTATCTACGGCTGCTAGCAATTCCATTCTATTAAATTTAATACTTAACATTACTTCTTTTGGAAACAATGTAGAAGTATCTGGGTATATTCCTTCAACTAATCTAGTTATAAAAGTAACATTTCTATACTTGAATATTACATTCTTTTCTATTACATACATTTCTACATCTTCATGACTATCTTCTAGAATTTTGTTCAATTCGTCTAAAGACTTGCTTGGAATATTTACTATATTTGAATCGAATAAATCATCAAAAGTCATTCTTTTTTTAGCTAATCTATACGAATCAGTAGCGGTTATATCTAAAGTGTTTCCTGCAAATTTAAAGTTTACACTAGTTAATATCAATCTTGTCTCCACAGTTGCCGCCGCAAAAGATACTTGTTTTATAATTTCCTTCATTGTTGTAGCTTCAAGATGAGTTGCGGGAACATTAGGTTCAAAATTAATAACAGGGAATAACGAATTATCATAAGTAACTAAAGTAAAATCTGATCTTTCTGACAATATTTTAATTGTTGTTGATTCAAAAAGTGTAAATTCAACATCTTTACCTTCTAATTTTTTTACAATTTCTAAAAAATATTTACCAGGGACTACACAAGCTCCAGGTTCTTCTATTACAACTTCATCATTTCTTTCTAATATAATTTGAACTGATATGTCCTTATTGGTTGTTACAAATACGATTTTGTCCGTATGAACTGTTATTTGAATACCTGTTAAGACAGGAAAAGGTTTTTTATCCGATAAGCCTCTAGAAACGTTTTGTAAAGTAGAGAGCAAAAGTTCTCTATTAATAGTAAATTTCATAGTTTCTCTCCTCTTTTTATTTATTTTTGTTTAAATTATTATTATTATCAATGTGGATAAGTGGATAAGTTTGTTTATTTTGTTATTTTTTCTGTTAAAACATCTACGTCTTGTTTAATCATTTGATCGGTAGATAAAGAATTTGAGATCTTATCTATAGCGTGGGCAATAGTAGCATGGTCTCTACCACCTAAACAATCGCCAATACGTTTTAAAGGTAAATTTAAAACACTTCTAAGTAAATATGCTGTAACCATTCTAGCATAAGCAATCTCTTGTTTTCTAGAAGATCCAGATAAATCTCTAGGAGATATATTAAAATAAGATGAAACAATAGTTTTTACTTTTTCTACTGCAACTGAATTAGATTCATCATTAACTTGCTTGTCTTTAGAAATAATAGATTGAAGAGATGTTTGAGCATTCTCCAGTGTAAAAGGATAGTTAAAAGCAACACAATATGACACGAAACGTCGTAAAGCTCCTTCTAATTCTCTAACATTTTCATCAAAATTATTAGCTATAAAATCTAAAACATCATCTGGTACCGCTTGAGGGTCTGAAATAAGAAAATTTAATTTATTTTTTATAATGTTTTTTCTTAGTGAAAAGTTAGGTTTTCTTACATCAACAGGAATACCCCATTCAAAACGAGATTTTAATCGATCCATAATCTCTAACTCACTAGCTGGTCTATCAGAAGTTATGACTATTTGTTTATTATTCTCATGAAGATATTCAAATAATTTAAAAAATTCTTCTTGTGTCTTGATTTTGTTTTTTAAAAGTTGGATATCATCAACAAGTAAAACATCAGCCGCACGATAAAAATTATAAAATTGAGATAAGGCTTCAGTGTCTTTACTTTGATTAGTTGCCATAAAGTAATCTTCTGTAAATTGTTGAGCTGTAGTATATACAATATTTGCGTTAATATTATTATCAAGAATAAAATGTCCTATAGCGGTCATTAAATGTGTCTTACCTAACCCAACATCTCCAAAAATATATAACGGATTTACAGTTACGTGAGGTGAATTAGCTACTTTTAATGAAAATGTAAAAGCTTCTCTATTTGCTTCACCAGTAACAAAATTTTCAAAAGTATACTCAGGTCGCAAAGTTCTACTCTTGAATTTTTCAGCGTTATCTGCTTTCACAAAAGGTTGAACTTGTATTTTTTCTTTTTCTTTTTGTATATCATCTAAAGTAATAACTTTAAACATCATTTTTTGATCAATAAGTGTACTTAATATTTTATCCATATCGGCTAAGTAAAACTTATCGATGCGATATTTGCTAACTTGATTAGCTGTAGGAATGTAAATATACCCATTATAAATTTTATATACTTCATTAATGTTGGCAAAAGTAGAATTAAAGGCTTGCTCATCAATAGACTCTTTTAATTTTTCTTTGACTTGTTGCCACAAAAAATTAGCATTCTCCATTTTTATCACCTCTCTTATTTGAATTATATCAAAAAAAAGAAAAAAATACAAAAGATAAGAGAAAAAAGATATCCACATGTAACTTATCAACATATAAATGTGGAAAAGTAAAAAATGTTATCCACATGTGGATAACTTAATTTCTTTATAATATAAGGACTGCGTATAGAGAAATTGTTCTTTTAACTTGCAAAAAAGCAAGTGTTATGATAAAATAAACTAAATGAGGTGAACTTTATGCAAGGATTATCAAAATTAAATAATAAAATAAAAATAATAATATTAGTGCTATATACTTTTATAGCAGTATTAATAACTTTTTTAGTTCTTAATTCAGCAACCAAAACAACATTAATAAATGGATATAGTAAACAAGCAGGGGATGATTTACTAAACGTATCTTTTAGAATTCAAGAACAACGTCAATCTTCAAATAATAATAGTAACAAGCATGAAAGCTCAACGTATAAAATTTATGCTTATTTGGAAAAAACAAAGCAAGATGATAATGTAAAATTAGCGATAGATAATATTAAAATTTATGTAAGTGGAGAAAATAAAGATTCAAAGTTACTCTTTGATGAACCAAACAGTTCAATTACTAAAAAAATTCCTGAGACATCTAAAACAACTTCATTTGAAGCTAATATCATTCCAAATAGTATATTTGTAAAAAAATATGATTCATCAAACGAATTAATAGATAACGAGCCTAAAAAATTATATTTTAAAATAACATACAACTATGTTAAAAAAGTGTCTGATAGTGAAGGGAAAGAAACAGTTAGCTCTGAAGATAGAATAATTAAATACGAAGTAAATTTAGATAAATTTACAGATGATTCATCAAAATTAGAAACAAGATCTTTTGTAGAACAAAGTAACAAAATAATAAATAACGGTGAACCATACGATTTGCAAATCAAAAAGAGTTTATCAACAACAACAGAAAGTAAAGAAAGATATAATTTTATTGTTTCATTAAATAATCCAAATTTATTGAATAGAAAAATTAAAAATATTCAAATTAATGTGTATGGTAAAGTCCTAAATGATTCAAAAGATACAAATAATGAATTTAGTGAAATGATTCATCTATACACTTATTGTGGAAGCGTTATATCTTCAACAGGATCCAACGTAACAACTGATGTTCCTACAGAATATGAACTATCTGAAATGTATATTGTAAGTCGAATAGTTTATGAAGATGGGAAAAAAGAAAATGTTGAATATAAAGTAATATGGTAATAAAAAAAGGAATGCAAAATTCCTTTTTTTATTACCACAAGTAAAAGAATTGACAAAAACGAAATAATATAGTAAAATAAATCAGCATGGTTTTTAATTGGAGGTGCTAACAATGAAAAGAACATACCAACCTAACAAACGTAAACATAGTAAGACTCATGGTTTCCGTGCTCGTATGGCAACAGTTGGCGGAAGAAAAGTATTAGCCCGCAGACGTTTAAAAGGTCGCGCAGTTTTAAGCGCATAATAGTAAAGAATTCTTGGACCACTTCTGTCAATGTACAGAAGTGGTTTCTTTATTTTTTGACGAGGTAATAAATGAAAAAAATATATAGATTAAAAAAAAACCATGACATAGCTAAAATCGTTCAAAAAAGACAAAGAATTAGCAAAGAATACTATGTGGTTTATTATCAATACAATAATTCCCCAATTCCAAAAGTTGCTTTTTCAGTATCTAAAAAATACGGAATGGCAGTTGAAAGAAATAAAGCAAAAAGAATAGCTAGATCAATTGTACAAAAAAGTATAAAATTCCTTAATTACATAAATATGGTTATAGTGATTAAAAATAAAGCAAAGAATGCGTTATATACATTACTTGAAAAAGAACTTTTGGCAAGTTTAAAAATGATATTAAACAAACAAGCAAAAGGAGAAAATAATGAAAGCACGAAAATTTAAATATTTATTTATAGGTTTAATTGTTGTTGCTTTACTTTTAGTTAGTAGTTGCAAAGGATGCTCAGGTGCTTCTTATGCAACGCAATATGAACAAGATAAAGCTGCATCACTAACCGAATCAAAAAATCAAGTTGAATGGGTAATAGAAAAATTAAACTTAGCAAAGGAAACTGCCAAAGAAAATAATCCAGAAATTACAGAAGAAGAATTATTAGGAGAGACAAAAAAGTATGCTATCTCATTAATTGAATCATATCCAAAGTTTGATGCAATTTCAGGAAAAACTAAAGCAGATGATGTTGAGAAAAATTATAAAGTTCAATTTATAAAAGAAGATATGAAAAAATACATAAGTTTTATAAATTCAGCAACTACAGCTTCACAAGACAATATGACTGATTTCACAGATGCTGTAAAAATAGAAACTGGATGTACCGCTTGTTTTAAGGCTCAAACAAATGTATCTGCAAGAGAAAAATTATCAAGTGTTGAAACAAAGACAGATGTATACGAAATTACAGCAACATTTACATTAGCTGTAAAAGAAAGAATGCAAGAAGGAGAACCTCTTCACTTTTATGCTGATAGCTTTGGTGATTTTATGGGACATTTCTTTAATAATGTGTTTGTATTTCCTGTAGGATGGTTATTATACGCTTTATCATCTTTATTTGGAGGATATTACATAATAGGTCTTATAATTGCAACCTTAATAATAAGAACTCTAGGTTGGCCAATTTACGCTAAAACAAACGACATGAGTATAAAAATGAAAGCAATTGAACCAGAAATTGCAAAAATTCAAGCAAAGTATGCAAATCGTAAAGATCCTGACTCACAAAGAATGATGCAAATGGAACAAGCTAGATTATATAAGCAAAACGGAATTGGATTAGGAGGATGTATAATGCCGTTCTTACAATTTCCAATATTTATGGCAATATTCAGAGCAATATCAAGAATGCCCTATACTATAGCTTATGGTGATATGTATACATTAAATTGGGGTTCAAGAGAAAGCATTAATCCGATGTTTTTAGGATTAGATTTATTCCAAGATTATACTGCAGGAGCAGCACAATTAATATGGATAATAATATTGGTAATTTTAGTTTCTGGAACTCAATTCTTAAGCCAATTATTAAGCGAAAAACGTCAAAAGAGAGCAAAAGAAAAAGCAGAAGAAGATATTCCTGCATATCGTAGACAAGCAGTAAAACAACAAGCAAACGATACACAAAGAACTATGAAGATGGTAATGTACATGATGATATTTATGATGGCTGTTTTTGTATGGACAAGTAAGGCTGCTTTAGGTATCTATTGGTTGATAGGTAACTGCTATTCAATGCTACAAATGTATATTAATTCTAAACAAAGTGAAAAGAAATTAGCCGCTTTGAAGGAAAAGCAAAGATATAGATAGAGGTAAAGTGATATGAAAGAAAAAATCTATGTTGGTAAAAATTTACAAGAAATTGAAAATTTAGCAGTTGAAGAATTAGGTGTTGCTAAAGAGTATTTATATTTCGATGTTACATCGGAAGAAAGAGATGAAATACAAGTACATGTAATGGTTGATGCAAATCCTGTAAAAGTAGGAAAAGAGTATATTGAAGAGTATTTAAGAGAATCTGATATATATGGTTTTGTAGAAAGAAAAATGAGAGATAATGTTGTAGAATATGATGTAAATTCAGAAGATGCCAATGCGGTGTTAATAGGTCATAACGCACAAACACTTTCTGCATTGCATTATTTGACAACAATAGTTGTAAACCAATTCTTTGATCGTGAAGAAGAATCAGGCCTAGTAGTTAAAGTTGACGTTGGAAATTATAGAAAGAACAAAGATGAACAATTAGAAAAGTTAGCAACAAGATTAGCTAGGGAAGCGATTAAAACTAATATGCCGGTTAGATTACGTTTTATGAATGCATATGAAAGAAAAGTTATTCATAATAAACTATCAACTTGGAGAGATGTAACTACTCATTCAGAAGGTGTTGAACCAAGAAGATATTTAATAATAACACCTAAAAATTACAAACCAACTTCAAAAAATGATAAATAAAAAAGGACTCCCATAGGGAGCCCTTTTTTAAAGAAACGAGAATTGAATAAAAATTAAGGATTCTCTTTGCAACAGGTAGGAGTTCTACTACAAAGAGCAATTAAATTATAGCATTAGATTAAAAAAAAAGCAATATGTTTTATCTTGAAAATGTTTACATATAAAAATTAAAGTTTAAATTAGAAAAAAATAAATATAAATGATATAATAAAAAAAAGGAGATGTTCAATATGGAGTATGAAAATGATGTAATAATTGGAATTTCTACTGCTTATGCTAAGGCTGCAATTTCAATAATAAGGCTAAGTGGCTATGGATGCATAGAATTGGTCAACAAAATATTTAGAGGAAAAAACTTAAATAAAGTTCAATCTCATACTATTAGTTATGGTCACATAGTAGATTTAAATAATAAAAATGTTATTGATGAGGTTTTAGTTTCCGTTTTTTTATCTCCAAAAACATACACAAAAGAAGATGTTGTTGAAATTAATTGTCATGGTGGTATATTTGTTACAAATTATATATATGAAGAATTAATTAAACTTGGGGCTAGACCAGCAGAACCTGGTGAATTTACAAAGAGAGCTTTCTTAAATGGACGAATAGATTTAACAAAAGCTGAAGCGGTAATGGATATAATTAATGCAGAAAACAAAAATGCATTAAAATTTGCTAATCAAGGCATTAATGGAAAAATATATCATCTAGTTAAGGAATATAGAGATAAGTTATTAGATATAATTGCTACAATAAGCGTAAATATCGATTATCCAGAATATGATGATGTTGAACAATTGACAAATGAAAGTATAAAACCCAAAATTGAACACATTTTAAGTGAACTAAATAAATTGTTAAATGAATCTATTGGTGCAAAATATTTAAAAGAGGGAATAAATACAGCAATTATTGGTAAACCTAATGTTGGTAAGAGTACGTTACTTAATTCTTTATTAAATGAAGAAAAAGCAATAGTAACAAATATTCCTGGAACCACTAGAGATGTGATTGAAGCAAAAATTAATATAGGTAATATAACTTTAAATTTAATAGATACTGCCGGTATTAGAAAAACAGATGATATTGTTGAAAAAATTGGTGTTGAAAAATCTCAACAAATGATAGATAAAGCAGATTTAATAATGTTAATACTAGATAATACAACCTCTTTAACAGAGGATGAAATTAAATTAATGGAAAAAATCAAAGAAAAGCCACATTTAATCGTTGTGAATAAATGTGATGAAAATAGTTTAAAAAACGAAAACTTAAGCAATGCTATATATATAAGTGCACAAAATAAAGGTGATGTATATAGATTAGAAGATGAAATTACTAAAATAGTGTTAAAAAACATAGATATAAGTGTTGATTCTATCTATCTAGCTAATTCACGACAAATTGAAAAATTAAGAAAAGCAATTCAATCTTTAATGGAAGCAATGAATGGCATAAAACAAAAAGTATATATTGATTTTATAGATATATATTTAAGAGAAGCATATAATTACTTGGGAGAAATTTATGGTGAAACTGCTACCGATAGTTTATTAAATGAATTATTTAGTAAATTTTGTTTAGGTAAGTAATTATATTGACAAAAATTAATTTATTTAATATAATTATTTTATACAGCAATGATTGAGAGCAATGCAAACAAAATATCATTTCAGTGATTTAAGGATAGTGTGAACTTAAAATGAGGATTGCAAAGTAACACTCAATGGCTAGCGAAAGAAAAGTTTTAAAACTTAGTAGAATCGCTCGTATTTCTGCGTTAAAGAATTTGAGTGCATAGAAATATCTATGAACTAAGGTGGTACCGCGAATAGTTAATTCGTCCTTAGAGTAAAAGAAAAGTCTTTTATTTTAAGGACTTTTTTTATAGAAAGGAATATAAATATGGAAAAATTAAGTGTAAAAGATTTATTTAACAAAGGAACAGAGTATTTAGGAAAGACAGTGCTAATGCAAGGATGGGTAAGAACCAATCGTGCACAAAAAGAATTCGGATTTTTAAATGTAAATGATGGGTCTTTTTTAGAAAATGTTCAAGTGGTATATGAATCTTCATTATCGAATTTTGAAGATGTCCAAAAATTTAGAGTTGGCAGTGGCGTTTCCGTTGAAGGAATTGTTGTTAAATCACCAAATGTAAAACAACCTTATGAGTTGAAAGCATCTAAAGTAATATTAGAAGCAGATTCTCCTGAAGATTATCCTATTCAACCAAAGAGACACACTCGAGAATTTTTAAGAGAAAAAGCGTATTTAAGAATGAGAACAAATTTATTTAGCGCGGTATTTAGAATGCGTAGTAAACTTGCTTTTGCGATACATAAATATTTTCAAGAAAAAAATTTCATTTACGTTAACACTCCATTAATCACATCTAATGATGGTGAAGGTGCCGGAGAAATGTTTCAAGTAACAACATTAGATTTAGAACGTGTTGCAAAAGAAGGAAAAGTAGATTATACAAAAGATTTTTTTGGAAAGCCAGTTAATCTTACAGTTACTGGGCAACTTGAAGGTGAAACATATGCCTTAGCGTTTAAAAACATATATACTTTTGGTCCAACATTTAGAGCTGAAAATTCTAACACTACAAGACATGCATCAGAATTTTGGATGATTGAACCAGAAATGGCTTTTGCTGATTTGCAAGACAATATGAAAGTAATTGAAGAAATGGTAAAATATGTGGTTTCATATGTTCTAGAAAATGCAAAAGAAGAAGTGGAATTCTTTGACAAGTTTGTATATCCAGGAAAGAAAGAACAACTAGAAAAGTTAGTAAAATCAAATTTTGCTGTTTGTACACACCATGAAGCAATAGAGATATTAAAAAAATCAGGTGTTGCATTTGAAAACAAACCTGAATTTGGTGAAGATTTAGCTACTGAACACGAAAAGTATTTAACAGATGTATATTTTAAATCTCCAGTATTTATTACTAATTGGCCTAAAGAGATTAAAGCATTTTATATGAGATTAAACGATGATCAAAAAACAGTAGCTGCTGTTGATTTATTAGTTCCAGGAGCTGGTGAATTAGTAGGAGGATCACAAAGAGAAGAAAGAATTGATTTATTACTTTCAAGAATGAATGAATTAAAAATGAAAATAGAACCATTATACTGGTACGTAGACTTAAGAAAATATGGTGGAGTTAAGCATTCAGGATTTGGAATGGGGTTTGAAAGACTAATTATGTATGTAACAGGCATGGATAATATTCGTGATGTAATTCCGTTTCCAAGAACACCAAAAAACTGTGAGTTCTAATAAAAAAATCTATTGGGAAACCAATAGATTTTTTAACGTTTATTTTTATTTTTCTTAGTTAATTCTTCTTGAGAAGGGTCCATCCAAATTAGATAAAATAAGAATGCTACAATTCCAGATAATACAAAAGCAATCGATCCATGAAGTATAACTTTACCTAATATTACTTTTTTGTATTCAGGTGCGTTAAGTGGATTATTGTTATATCCATCTTCATGTTCTATTTTGTCTATATTTGTAATATCTTTAATTACACCTTTAACTATTTTATAATCTTTATTGTTAGATTCATTATAAAAAATGCAAAAAGTTACATCACCACTTGTGTTTTTTTCAGAATCAGTAATTGAATTATGGTTGTTATCTGTCTTTGGTGACATTCTATAAACTAGATGCTTTGCACCTTCTTCACGATTGTCATCATTTTTAAAACCTGTATCATATATATAATAATGTGATGTTTGTTCGTTTTCACCAGTGTATGTGTAATAACTAAATGCTCCAGCAGTAAGTGATGGATTATTTTTAGTATCATCGTCAAAGAATTCTTCATAACACTTATCTAATAAATCATCACCATATGGTGTATAATTTTCTTCTTCTTTTTCTTCCTCAGTCGCTTTTCCAGTTCCTTGAACTACAAGCATTTGTAATTTTTCTGGATCAAATGAAGAATTTTTATAATTTATATTATAAAAATAGAAATAATAATTATATGTCCATTTACCTTGTGATAATGTTCCTTGAGTATAAATGTCTACATCGAAAAATCCATTTAAATGTAAAGTACCATTTTGATAATAAGAAGAATTACCTTCTTTATCAGTTGGAATTATTACATCATCATCTGGATTAGAGAAAGAAACTAAATTAGATCCTTTTTGAAATTTTGTAGTTTGCATTTTTACAGCATGATTAATTAATTCTGATGCTGATTGACTTTCATAATCATCAACATGGAAATAGCTGTTTAAGTATTTTAGTTTATTGCCTTCATATCCATGATATGAATACCAACAAATTCCAAATGTTACACCAACAACTATAAGCAGTGAAATCATGAAAGGAATAAATTTAAATTTTAATTTCATTTTTTAATATGCCCCTTTCTATAGTCTCTATTATTATAGCATTTTTATTTAAAATAATCAAATAAAATATTCTACATATATAAAAAACAAATAATATCAAAATAATTACAAATTTATTTTATACATAAAAATACATTTTTATTGACAAAAATACATTACGATGTATAATATATGTATAGGAGGTAATTTTATGAAAATAGATTGGATAAACAATGATAAGAGCAGCGCTGTTACCATCTATAATAACAACATAACGTTAAGCAAACAAGCAGCAAGCTTTTTTGAAGATGCGTTTGGTGTTGCTGTAGGGATTGATGTTGACACAAATAATATAATTATTCAAAAAATCTATAAAGAAGATTTTGAAAAACAATCGATAGATGATAATAATTTGCATAAAATAGAAATTAAGTCAAGTTATGGAAGAATTAATTCTAAAAACTTGGTTACAAAACTTAGTGAAAAATTAGGTTTAAGTTTTGATAAAAACCAATCATATAAGTTTAACGCAAAGTGGAATACAGGATACAAAATGTTAATTGTTTCTACAAACGGAAAGGAGAATGAAGAATAATGTTAATTCTATTTGACAATCCCACATTGACAATTGTCTCTCTAGTAGCGTGGGGAATAGTAATAGCTTTAGGTTTAATAATAGAAGTAGAAACCACAGAGTTAGTTGCTATTTGGTTTAGTGCTGGAGCCATACCTGCATTGATATGTTCTGCGTTTGAGACACCAATATACGTACAATTATTAGTATTTGCTGTTGTTTCATTAGTTTTAATTTTAATAACTAGACCGCTTGTAAAAAAATTTAATATAAAAAATACTATACCTACTAATACGGATAAATTAATAGGAATGATAGGAAGGGTAGTTAAGGAAGTTTCAATAAATGAAAAAGGGACTATTTATGTTAATTATTTGGAATGGACAGCAATTACTAAAAGTACAAGGAAATTAAAGGTTGGGGAAGATGTTGTAATAAAAGAAATAATAGGTAATAAATTATTGGTTGAACCAATAGAAGAAATTGAAATTAAATAAGAAAGGAAAACTAAATAAATGATTATATATATATTATTAAGTGTTTTAGCGATTATTATATTAGTTGTTGCGATAATCCTTATTTCATGTGTAAAGATTGTTCCTCAAACTAAGGCGTATGTAATAGAAAGATTAGGAAAGTTTTATAAAGTTTGGGGTACAGGTGTTCATATGTTATGTCCATTTGTTGATAGAATTGCACATGATACAAGTGTTGTTCCATATGGAAATAGATATACAGGTGCTAGTAAAACTGGTATCGTTAATTTAAAAGAACAGGTTATAGATTTTGATCCTCAACCAGTTATAACAAAAGATAACGTAACTATGCAAATTGATACTGTAATTTATTTCCAAATTACCGATCCAAAAGCATATGTATATGGAGTTTCAAATCCAATTAGAGCGTTAGATACATTAACAACAACCACAATAAGAAATATTATGGGTGCACTTGATTTGGATGAAGCTTTAACAAGTAGAGAAATAGTAAATGCAAAAATGAGAGAAATCTTAGATGATGCTACTGATCCATGGGGAATTAAGGTGGTTCGTGTAGAAGTTAAAAATATAATGCCTCCTAGGGATATTAGAGAAGCTATGGAAAAACAAATGAGAGCTGAAAGAGAACGTCGTGAAGCAATATTAAGAGCTGAAGGTGAAAAACAAGCTGCTATATTAGAGGCTGAAGGTTATAAAGAATCACAAATATTAAAAGCGGAAGCTGCAAGAGAAGCTGCTATTCGTGAAGCTGAAGGTAAAGCAAAAGCTATATATTTAATTAATGAAGCTGAAGCAAAAGGTTTAGAAATGATTAAAGCTGTAGGGGGAGAACAAGGCTTATTAGTTCTAAAAGCATATGAGGCTCTTCAAAAAATGTCTGATGGACAAGCTACAAAAATTATTGTACCTTCTGATATGCAAGGGATTGCAGGGTTAGCATTAAGTTTAAAAGAAATTGTTGAAAAAAATAAAATAGAAGAACCAAAAAATGAGGAAACACATTAATTGTGTTTCCTTTTCTTTATATATATATAAAATATAATAAAAAACAAAAAAACAGTTATAGTATTATAAATTATGTGACTAAGTGAAATAACTAGAGCGTTATTGGCACTAGTATTTTCTTGTATAATTAGTAATAAACTAGTAAAACTATTAATCAAAAGCATAAAAATTATTGACCCTAAAAAGTTAAAAGTAAAATTAATTAAACTTACATGAAAAGAATTTTTGTCATTAATACAGGAAATAATAATTCCTAATATTGTTGTTCCAATGTTTGCTCCTAGCATAAATGCAATTCCACATTTAATAGAAATGTAATTTGATAATGATAATTGTTGAATAATGCCAATTCCTGCATTGGATGATTGAATTAAAAAAGAAATTACAATACCAAAGAAAAACATATATATATAATTATTGTTAAATTTTAAAATAAGATAAGATAAATTTGAAGTTTCAATTAGTTTTTCAAGGTTATAACACATGTGCTTTAAAGAAAAAAGTAATATTCCTAATAAAACAATTATCTTTCCTAGGCTTTTATATTTGCTAAAACATATAATAAAGCCCACAATTAAAATTAATAAAATTATAAGATAAGAATTAATTGAAAAAAACATAGTAGAAAAACTAGTCCCTATATTACTTGATATAACGACAATTAACCCATTAATTTTCGATATTTGTTTTGATGCTATAAATGATAGGGTAATAACTGTAATAGCTGTAGAAGACCCAGTAATTGCCGTTAAAACGATACCTAAAAGAAAACATTTAAATGTTGAATTAGTTGATTTAGAAATAAAATTACATATAGTGCTATTTAAAGCAAAATTTAAATTTGTAGTAAATTCTTTTATGCTGTATAAAAAAGTAATTAATAAACACAATGATATAAATAAATAAAAAGAAAATAAAGACATAAATTCACCAATTAATTGTATTTAACTAAAGTAAAAAATATTTATGTTGTTTTTTATATATAGGAAAAATAATTATTGTCAAAAAAAATAAAATATTTGTATTATAAAGTGTAAAAGAAGATACAAAAAAGTTATATAAGGGGATAACGTTTATAATAAAATATGAAATTGTAAAAAACCTTGCTTTAGAAAGATAAATTATTTAAATATGTGATATAATTATTACAAGAAAATTATTAAGGAGGTGTTTTAGATGGCGTATAAAGCATTATATCGAACATATCGTCCAACTCGTTTTGAGGATGTTGTAGGCCAAAAACACATTATAAAAATATTAAAAAACGCATGTGTTACTAATCGTATATCACATGCATACGTATTTAGCGGATTAAGAGGAATAGGAAAAACAACAATAGCGCGTATTTTCGCTAAAGCGGTAAATTGCGAATTGTCAAAAGATGGTGAACCATGCAATGTTTGTCGCAATTGTCTTTCAATTATAAATGATGAAACAACAGATGTGATAGAGCTAGATGCCGCAAGTAATAATGGCGTTGATCAAATGCGTGATATACTAGAAAAAGTAAATTTCTTGCCAAGTTCTTTAAAGAAAAAAGTTTATATAATTGATGAAGCTCATATGCTAAGTACTGCTGCTTTTAATGCACTTTTAAAAACTTTAGAAGAACCACCAGCTCACGTTATTTTTATTCTTGCTACAACAGAACCATATAAACTTCCATCAACGATTTTATCAAGATGTCAAAGATTGGATTTTAAACAATTATCAACTCATGAAATTGTAGAAATGCTTTCAAAAGTTGTTACAAAGGAAAATATTGGAATAACAGATGAAGCACTATTAGGAATTGCCGAAGCCTCAGAAGGAAGTATGCGTGACGCATTAAGCATATTAGATCAAGCAAGAGTATATGAATCTAATCAAATTACTCTTCAAGATGTAAATAGTTTAACCGGTAGAATCTCTCAAGAGTATTTAACAAGCTTAGTAAAAGCAATTAATGAGAAAAATATTCAACTAGCAATAGATAATATCGGTCAACTAATAGAAAACGGAAAAGAAGTTTCTAGAATTTTAACATGTTTAATTCAATTCTGTAGAGATTTACTTTTGTATAAAAGTGTGCGTGATGAATCTGATATAATATATATGTATAAAAAAGAAGATTTTGAAGAACTAGCTGACGAATTATCTGATAAAAAATTATTCTATTATGTTGACTCGTTTGTAGAAATTCAAAATAAAATAAGATATACTAATTCTCAAAAAATATATTTAGAAGTAGGTATTATAAAACTAATAAATAACGCTAACACAGATATTGATTTATTAACCCAAATAAAGAAATTAGAGGAAAAAATAAATCTTATTGATCCACAAGATGACATGGATTCAGTAACAAGCATTCTAAATAGACTTGATGAAGTTGAAAATAAAGTCAAAAAATCCACTATAGAATTTGAAAAAGCAAATATTCAAGGGTTTAAAGATAGTATTATTTCAAAAATTAGTTTATTAGAAGATATGACTCTTGCTAATAAAAATCTACCTGTAAAGTTAGAAGAAAAAATTCAAGATATAGAAGAAAAATTAGTAGAAATTAATACAACAGCTTTAGTAGGAACAACTGCTCCTACTTCTGATGAAGATAATAAAGAGACGATTAATGAAGATATAATTACAAAAATTAATGAGATTGAAAACAAATTACAACAAATAAATCAAAATAACGAAGGTCTAGCAATAGAAGAAATTAAGAAACAATTGGAAACTGTTCAGTTAAAACTTGATACATCTTCGATAAATAATACAAATGATGTATTGCTAAAAATAAGAGAATTAGAAGAACGTTTAGCTAACATTGCTGGAAATGAAGAAATTATGAGTTTAAAACAAAAAATTTCAAATTTAGAACAAGAAATTTCAAACTTACCTATTACCAAAGCAACTCCTACAATTGAAACCCCAGTTCAAAGTAGTAATAAAGATATAACTGAAAGACTTGAAATTGTTGAAGAATATTTAGATATGGTAATTACTAAAGTAGATGAATTGTCAAGAGGAATGAAGCAAACTAATGGTGTTGATAATTCTGATATAAGAGAAGAAATTAATCAATTAAATGATAACTATATGACTTTGCTTAATCACATACAATCGTTACAAGAACATACTTCTACTTTAGCAACACTAGAAACTAACAATGAATCAAGTGATAATCAACGAAATATTGATTATATAAATACTGAAAAAGAAGAAATAAATAAATTACTTGAATCTATGTATAATGAACTAAAGGAATTAATAGAGGCAAATTATAATGATCTAAATTCTAAAGTATTAAATGTGGATGAAAACATATCAGTAAAGGTTAATTCTCTTCACCAAATAATTGATAGCGAAATTAGTGCTGTAAATACTGATTTGGAAGGGAAAATTAATGCCATAGTTATACCAGAAATTCCTGAAGTAGTGGATTATTCTTCTCAAATAGATGTAAACAAACAAAGTATAAATGATTTAAAAGAATATACGCTTAAATTAAGTGCAAAACTACAAGAGGTTCAAAACAAGGTAGTAGAGATTAATACAAAATTAGATGGTGGAATAACAAAACGTAGAAGCCCATTTGAGATAACTAGAGAAGAAGAAGTAGAAGAAAAAGAAACAAAAGTGCCAGAAGAAAATATTCAAATTCCTAATTCTACAACCATTTATGAAGAACCAACTAAAGTAGTTAAGTCTAACGATAATACTGTTGTTGTAAAAACGAAACCACATATTGAGAATAATCCTAACGATCCTAATAACGTTTATGATATAAAGATTGTTGAAAGAATTTTGAATCAAGCTCATGCACAAGCTTGTCGAGAAGAAAAAGTACGTCTACTATCAATATGGCCTAGACTAGAAGATAAAGTAGGACATTTATTAGCTCCTACAGCTAAATTATTGTCAGAAGGCTTATTGACTGCGAATGGAGAGAAGGAACTATTAATTGTATTCCCTCATGCTTCGATGTGCAACCATCTTATGGAATCTAAAGGACATACAAATGCATTACAAATTATAAAAATAGCTTTTGGTAAAGATTATGATTTTATTGCTTTACCTGAAAATACATGGCAAGAAAAACGCAAGGAGTATGCAGGACAATTCCATATTGGAATTAAATACCCAAGGCTTACACCTATTAATAATCCTGAGCTTAAGATTAATACAATTAATACAAACAATTTGTTTAGCAAAAAGAATGCTTCTGTGCATCAAGCTCAAAATTTATTTGGAACAGATTTAGTAGAAAGAGAGGAGGAATGATTATGAATCCACAAATGATTAGAAAAATACAACAAATGCAACGTGAAATTCAACAAACACAAACGGAAATTGAAGAAACAGAATTTACTACATCAAGCGGACCAGTAACCGTAGTAATGTATGGAAATCATGAATTAAAATCTGTAGTTATTGATTCTGACTTTGAAGTAACTGGACCTGACGATTTAGAATTATTAGGTGATATGATTGTTGCTGCTAGTCATAAAGCAAATGAAGAAATAGCAAATTATACAGAAGAAAAACTAGCAAAATATAAAGCGTTTATGGGTGGCTTTTAATGGATGAATTTAAATTCATAAATGATTTAGCTTCATTTTTTGAAAAATTACCAGGAGTTGGAAAAAAAACAGCAGCGCGATATGCATTTTCTGTTGTTGAAAATTTATCAAATGAAGAAGTAGAAAGATTTGCTTCTAGTTTGGTAGAAACAAAAAACAAAGTAAGAAAATGCAAAGTGTGTGGCATGTATACTTTAGAGGAAAAATGTGAAATTTGTAGTAGCAAAGTAAGAAACCAGGAACAAATAATGGTTGTAAAAGATGCTAAAGATGTTATAGCCATTGAAAAGACCAAACAATATAATGGTTTATATCATATATTGGGCGGATTAATTTCTCCATTAGATGGAGTTGGACCTGAAAAATTAAATATCGAATCGTTAGAAAGCAGAATTAATGATGGGATAAAAGAAATAATTTTAGCTACAAGTTTTACTATGGCTGGTGAGACAACAGCACTTTATCTTGAAAAAATCCTTCAAAAAGAAGGTGTGGTAATATCTAGGATAGCGTATGGATTACCAGCGGGTGGAGATATAGAATATGTCGATGCGCTAACTCTGAAATATGCTTTGGATGGAAGAAAGAAAAATGTTTAAAAAAAGAGATGATTTATTTCATCTCTTCTTTTTTATAGGAAAAAATCAACTAGCAACTAGCCAAAAAACATAATAAAAAATAATTTTAAAAATGGTAATAAAAGTAAACAACTAGATAAAAAAAGTCGGAAGTTGTCAAAAACAACAATAAAATACTCATTTAGTTTGCAAAATTAGATATTTATATGATATAATAAGCATAGAGTCAAATCTAAAAAAAGCAATAGACAAAATAATCAAACGAGGAGGATTTTTTTATGGATATTCGCTTGTCACATTTAACTAAAACATTTATCGATAAAAACTCTGAAGTGAAAGCTGTTAATGACTTAGATATAGTCATCCCTTCAGGTCGCCTTATCGGTTTACTTGGTCCATCAGGCTGTGGTAAATCAACAACGTTGTATATGATTGCTGGTTTATATGAACCTACTTCGGGCCAAATTTTTTTTGGAGATGAAGATGTAACAACTCTTCCAGCCGAAAAAAGAGGAATTGGATTAGTTTTCCAAAACTATGCTTTATACCCACACATGACAGTCAAACAAAACATTATGTTTCCACTTCAAAATATGAAATTATCAAAAGCGGAAGCAATGGAAAGAACAATAAAGTATGCTCGCTTAGTTGGTATTGAAGAATTACTAGATAGAAAACCTAAACAATTATCAGGTGGGCAACAACAACGTGTCGCTATTGCTCGTGCATTAGTAAAAGAACCAAGAGTTTTATTATTGGATGAACCTTTGTCTAATCTAGATGCTCGTTTACGTCTACAAACAAGAGAAGAAATTAAACGTATCCAACGCGAAACAGGGATTACAACTATATTTGTTACACACGACCAAGAAGAAGCGATGAGTATTTCAGATGAAATAGTTGTAATGAAACTTGGAATTGAACAACAAAAAGGAGCTCCACAAACAGTTTATGAAGATCCAGTAAATCAATTTGTGGCTAAGTTTTTAGGAACTCCTCCAATAAACATTTTTAATGGATATATCCATAATGGTGGTCTTTATATTGGTGATGAAAAAATAGCTGAATCTAAGTTAGAAGATCAAGAAGTTACGATTGGAATTAGACCTGAAGGATTTGAAATATCAAAAGAAGGTACTTTATCGATTGAAATTCAACACATAGAATATATTGGTAGAGATAAATTGATAACAGGTGTAAATCCAAATTCAGAAAAAAATACTTTCAGATTTATTATTGACTCTATCGTGAAAGTGGATGAAGGAACAACAATTAAAGCTATTGTTAAACCACATAAAGTATTTGTGTTTAACAAAGAAACAGAAGAGAGAATTCAATAGTATGGTAGAAGGTAAGAGTAGTACAAATTTTATTAGAGGAATTTTGTATTTATCGCCTGCTATAATTTTGCTAGGAATATTTACTTTTTATCCGCTAATAAATACATTTATTATTTCGTTTAAAGAAGACTACAATTATATGACTGGAGAATATTCAGGATTTGGATTTGGTAATTATAGTTTAATCTTTAACCCTAATAATCCATTTAGAAAATATTTATTTAACACAATGATAATAGTATTTATATCTGTTCCTTTATCAATCATTTTATCGTTGTTAATTGCAGTTGCACTTAACTCAGTTAAAAGTTTACAAAAAGTATTTCAAACAATTTTCTTTTTACCATATGTAACAAATACAATTGCTATTGGTATGGTATTCTCAGTTATGTTTGAAAGTAACCAAGGTTTAATTAATGCAATCATTCGTATGTTTGGTGGAACTGGTATTAACTGGTTAGGTGGAAATAATGATTATCCATGGCTATTTGAATTTACTAAAAACAATGCTATATTTAATGCTCAATACTGGACATCACTTATTGTTTTATTAGTATATATTACATGGAATTCATTACCATTTAAAATTTTGATTTTATTAAGTGCATTACAAAGTGTTGATAAGCAATATTATCAAGCTGCCCAAATTGATGGAACATCTAAGATTAGAACATTTATGAAGGTAACTGTTCCCCTATTATCTCCACAAATTTTCTATTTGTTAATAACATCATACATTGGTGCATTTAAAGAGTATACTTCAGTAGTTGCTATCTTTGGCAAAAATGCAGAATCTGTAGGCCAAAGAAGAAATATGGCTACAGTAGTATGGTATATTTATGATAAATTAAAAGAAGGCGGAGATGCTGGAGCAGCTTCAGCGGGTGCCGTTATTCTATTCTTGATAATTATGTTCTTTACTGCTATTAATAAATATGTAAGTAAAAAACGTGTATTCTATTAGAAGGGGGGATTTAAAATGTTTTTCTTATTTTTAAGTATTACAATTATTCTTTTTATTACCTTCTTAATGTTGAAATCATTTGAGAAAAAACCATTTAAGTATGGAAAACGTATTATAGCACATTCACCAACAAATCAAAACGTTGCTATTGGTGATACCGCTGTAGAAGTGATAAAAAGAGAAAAGGTTTTTAAATTAATAAAAAACATAGTATGTTATAGCTTTTTAGTTATAATGGCATTTTGTATGATTCTTCCATTCTATTGGATGATAGCTACATCATTAAAAACTGCTGCTGAAATTGATTTACCAACACCAACATTTATTCCTGGCCTAGGTAAATACGAGTTAGCTTTATCAAATTACCCTCAAGCAATTGAAAGACTTAATGCAGGAAGATTAATTTTTAATACTTTAGTAGTTGGGGTTGTTTCTACAATTGGAACTGTAATAACTACTGTAATGGCTGCATTTGCTTTTTCAAGAATTAAATTTCCAGGAAGAGAAGTAATCTTTACAATCTTTATTGCAACAATGATGATTCCTGGGGAAATGATGGTAATTACAAACTATATTACAGTGACTAAAACTGCAAAAAGCATTTTTGGACATACGGGTATTGATACTTATTGGGCAATGATTGTTCCTTTCCTAATTAGTGTTTATTACATTTATCTGTTAAGACAAAATTTCAAACAAATTCCTAATGAATTGTATTATGCTGCAAAAGTAGATGGAACAAGTGATTTAAAATATCTATTAAAAATAATGGTTCCTATTGCTATGCCTACAATTATTACAATTACCATTTTAAAATTAATGGGTTCTTGGAATGCATATGTATGGCCAATGATGGTTACTCGTAAAGATGAAATGAGATTAATTACAACTGGGCTTCGTTCCTCATTCTCAGATGCTGAAGGACGTACAGCTCAAGGATTACAAATGGCAGCAACTACAGTTGTTACCTTACCTCTACTCTTCGTGTTTATGTTCCTACGTAAATATATAATGCGCGGTGTATCACGAAGTGGTATTAAAGGCTAAAACTAAACAATGTTTTAGTAGAAATATAAAAAATTAATTTAAAGGAGAAAAAGATGAAAAAGTTTTTAACTATTCTAATGCTTTGCTTTGCATTCTTCACAATAGTTGGATGTGGCAAAAACAAAAATGGTGATAAAAATCCTAACGAAATTAAAATTGTTGAAATAGTTGATTTTGATTCAAAAAGCGAAATTACTGTTAATTTTTGGCATGCTATGGGTAAAGCCAATCAAGAAATTATTGCTCAAATTATTAGTAATTTTGAAAAGTTATATCCTAATATAAAAGTTGTACAAACTTCATTAGGTGATTATACTACATTAAGAGATACTATTTCTCAAGGTGTAGCTGCTGATGAACTTCCAACAGTAGCTCAAACCTATCCAGACCATGTAGCTTTATACTTAAATGGTGATTGTGTAAGAGAACTTAACTCATATCTTGCTTGCGAAAAAGAAATTACTCTTTCTAATGATGAAGTTGAAAAAGTTGGATTATCAAAAGATGAGCAATCTTTATATATTCCTGGTTTCTGGGCTGAAGGTACAATCTATGATTCTATAGGAACTATGTATAGTGTTCCATTCAACAAATCAACTGAAGTATTATATTATAACAAAACAATGTTTGATAAATATAATTGGAAAATTCCTCAAACTTGGGATGAAGTAGTAGAAATTTCAGAGGCTTTTGTAAATACAACTGAATATGCTAATTTAGTAAAACAAGATAAAAAATGTGCTGGTTTTTCTTATGACTCAGAAGCTAACCTATTTATTACTCTAACTCAACAATGGGGTGGAGAATATACTAAGTATGACGCTAATGGTAAAGGTGTATTTGCATTTAACAATGCAAAATCTAAGGCTGCTATTAGATTCTACAAAGAAAACTTTGATAAGAAATACCTTGCAACAACTACATATTTTGGTACAAATTATTCATCTGATGCTTTTAAAGCTGGTCAAATAGTTATGACATTAGGATCAAGTGCTGGTGCTTCATACAACGTACCTACTGATGGTTCATTTGAAGTAGGTGTTACATCATATCCACAATACTCTATGGAAAATCCACAAGTTATTCAACAAGGAACAAACGTTACATTATTTAAACGTAGTGATGCTCAAGAAGAATTAGCTGGTTGGTTATTCATGAAGTTCTTAACAAATTATGAATCAGCATACCTATGGTGTACTGAAACATCATATTTCCCAATTAGAACTGACGTTTTAAACTCTGCAGAATATAAGAGACATATATCTGGCGAAACTACAGATGATCAAGGTCAAATTATTTACAAACCTACAACTCAAAACCTAGCTCAAACAGTAGGACTAACTCAACAAGATTGGTTCTTTACAAATGTTGCTTTCTATGGCTCATCAAAAGCACGTGATAATGCGGAAACAATTGTAAAAGCTGTTTTATATGCTAATACTGATATTGATAAAGCATATCAAGATGCAATTAATGATATCTTATACGGATGATTTATATTTGTCCTAAGGGAAGTCTTTTAAAATGAAGAAAAAAATAATTAGTTTGTTTCTAATATTAGTTTGTATATTCACAATTAGTGGATGCACAAAACAAGAAGATCCAACTCCAGATCCAAAGCCTAACGTACCTACAAAGTGGGATGGAACAACCCCTTATACTGATCAACTAAAATTAACTGTTGATTATGAAGGAAAAGATTATTATGACGATGGAATTGGTGTTGTACAAGTTGTACAATATGTAGATGGTGATACAACAATATTTAAAACAAAAAATGGACACAGCATTACTATTCGTTATGAAGGTATAGATACTCCAGAATCAACTTATACGGTTGAACCTTGGGGATTCGCTGCTTCAAAACACACAAAAGAAACTTTAAAAAATGCAAAGAAAATAGTTTTACAAACAGATAATGGAAAACCTGGGAAAGAAAATGCAGATTCTACAGGAAAAAGATATATGGCTTGGGTATGGGCAGATGGTAGACTTTTAAATCTTGAATTAGTTGAAATTGGATTAGCAAAATCAAAAGCAGCTGGTACAAGTCTTGCATCAACATTCTCAAATGCAATGAAAGCAGTATTTACTGCTAAAGAAAGAGTATATGGTCAAAACAATGATCCAGATTATGATTATAGTAATGAATATACTTCAATGTCTTTAAAGGAAATTGTTACAAAATATACAACAGCAGATGCAGTAAATAAAGAATTAGATAAAGGAAAAAAAGTACAAGTATCTGGTACAATCTGTCGTAGACAAGGAGTTACATCTGCTTATCTTCAACAAGTTGGAACTGACAAAGAAACTGGTGAAGTTGAATGCTACGGAATTTATTTATATGGTGGCTTTAACGAAAACAATAGATTAGGTGTTGGATATTCTGTCATTATTAATGGTACTATTGGATATTACAATGGCCAAGTTCAAATTACAGACGTTTCTACAAGAAACGTTAAAGTTCAATCTTTTAGTAATTTTGACAGCATAATTATTAATGAACCTAACGATATAAAAGAATATATTAATAATTCTAATAATATTGGAAATTTAGTTAAATTAAATACTGAAATTAAAATTACATCAGCGTATGATGCTGCAGAAACAAATGCGTTCTCATTAAGAGCTTCATATGTTGATAAAAATGGAAATACTCAAAGTTTGTCAATTAGAGTTGACAAAAATACAACATTAAAAGATCCTATAACAGGAGATAGAATAACAAGTGGAGACTATTTTGTTGGAAAAACATTAAAATCTCTTACTGGAATTATTGGATATTATGATCCAACTCAAAATGATATTCACGATGGTTATGTACAAATCTTATTAGTTAGTTCAAGCGACTATGAGATTTTAGCATGATTTGAAAATATCATTAAATAATTTAGGTATTAATTTTGATAAAAATTTAATATAAAATACATACATCGGGAGGAAAATAAAGTATGTCAATTACCAAATTCGGTAAAAAATTATTATGTTTTGTTGCCCTAGTTATGTTTGCTGTTGCTTTAATTGGCTGTGGAAACACAGAAAAGAAAGATGAAGCGCTAGCTACTGCAACCGAACATGTTGAATCAATTTACAAAAAATTATTATGGGATGACACAGCAATGTCTAACATTACTAGTGACTTAGTATTTACTACTAAGACAATGTATGATGATACTACTGTAAGATGGACATCGTCTCGTGAAGATATTATATCTACTTCAGGTTCAGTTACACTCCCTGGAGCAAATGATGTTGATGCAACATTAATTGATCCATCAAATCCAGAAAGCACTGAAAAACATGTTTCTGTAAAAATCGAAGCTATTATTACTGCAACATATGGTGATAATAAAACTTTCTCTAAAACAAAATCATTTAACTTTACTGTAAAATGTTTTGCTGGTATGGTTGGAACAATTGAAGAAGTTAAAGCAGCTGCTTATAACTACGCTTATGTTGAATTAGATCCTGAAACTGGCAAACCAAGAGTTGAAAAAGCACAAGTAAGTGCAAGCAGCGTTACTTACTCTGCTAGCGTTACTGGTAAAGTAACTGCAATGTTAAGAGCTGATGGCACTGGTCAATTTATGATTCATGATGGCACTGATGGTATATATGTATATTATGCACCAAAAGATGTTCAAGTTGGTGATACTGTAACAGTATATGGTAACATTTATCCATATTATGGTAACTTCCAATTTGGTTCTGATATTTCTGTTAAAAAAGTTGAAGATAGAGAATTTAATATTCCTGAACATAAAGAAACATCAATTGATGAATGGGAAACTTCATGGAGTACAAATCCTCCAATTGGTTACTATGGTGGTCAATTAATTTCTGTTTATGCAAAATTAGTTGCTGAAACTCAAGGTAGTGATAAATATGCAATTTGTGATCCATATACTGGAACAAAAGCATGGATTTATTACAAATCATACAACGCTGAAGAAGAAGAAGTTTTAAAAACTTATCTTGATAAATATGTAGTATTAACTGGCGTTACATATGATAGAGATACTCGTTATAATTCAAACCATTTATTATGGGATGGTAGCATTAAAGAAGCTGCTGCTCCAAGTTTATCTGATGAACAAAAATTAACAGTTGTTAAATCTGAATTAACAAATCTTGCTGGTTCTTATGCATCTGGCACAAGCTTAGTTCTTCCAACTACAAATGAAGAATATGGTGCAACAATTAAATGGACAATTCCTGCTGATGCTCCATATGCAGATGGAAAGTTCGCAATCGTTGAAAGCGATACAAAAGTTGTATTTACAGCTGAAATCGAAATTAATGGTAAGAAAGAAGCGGTAGAAATTGAAATAGTTGTTAAACCTGTTTCAAAAGTTGACATTTCAAAAGCTATTACATTAGCAAAAGGAACAGTAGTTAAATTAGAAGGCACTGTTGAAGCTGTATTTGGTTCAAAAGGTTACTTCTATTTAAAAGATTCTACTGGCACACTTCTTATTTATACAACAACTAAGGATGGAATTAGTGTTAACGGTACAACAGCTACTATTAAAGCTGGTGACAAATTGAGCTTAACTGGTACAATGAATTATTTCAATGGTACACCTCAAATTGGAGAAGTTCTATCTTATAATTCACATGAAGCTGCTGATTGGGTAATTAGCACACCTACTGAAGTTACATTTGCTGAATTAAAAGCTTTAACAGCTGAAAATTCACTTTATGGAAAATACTTAATGTTAAGAGGTTTCATTGTTTCTGACGGAAGTTATTTCTTATTTAATGAAACAAGAGAAACTGGTTCAATCTCAATTAGTTTATTTAACTCTAATGTTCCTGATAGATTAAAAGAAATAAAAGATAGTGATACACAAGCTACATTATTCTTCTACTTCTATGGAAATTCAAAAGCTGATTATTCTGGTGCTTTACGTGTTATCTTCTGTGGACGTGATGGCGAATACTTCATCGGAGATGAAGCAGTAGTTATCCCTACTGATAAAGATCCACTAGTAAAAGAACCTGTCGTTGAAACAGCATACGTTCTTGGATTAAGACAAGAAAACTTAAATAAAGATTTATATTTAAGTGGTGTTATGAGTGGAAACTTCTTTGGCACTACTGAAAAACCAAGTGAAGCAGCAAGAGTTTATTTAGAAGCAGCAACTGATGGTTACTATTTATATGCATTAGTAGCAGACACTAAAAAATATGTTTCTGTTACTCTAAATGATGCTGGCAAAAATGTTTATGGATTCGTTGATACACCTGATACAGTATGGACATATAATACTGAATATAATACACTAGTTACAAAACTTGGTGAAGACGAATTATATTTAGGTACTTATAAAACATTTGATACTATAAGTGCAAGTAATTTAAGTTATATTAAAACTTCATTCCCTTCTCATTTATTTGATCCAGCTAAATTAAGTGATCCAGAAGAACCTAAACCTAGTGAAAATACAATTACTTTCACATGGGAAGCAAATATGGGTACAATTAAAGACAATGTATTAACAATTGAACAAGAAGGGTATACTTTAGTTCTTGATAAAAATTTATCAACAGCTGATACTAATAACACTTATCCTCAATTAAGAATTTATCAAGGTGCTATCTTTTCAGTAATCGTTCCTGAAGGAAAGAAAATTGCTTCAATTTCATTTGTTGACTTAGGTGGTAAAAAACCTACATCAGTAACTCTAACTGATTCAAATCTTTCTTTCAGTCAAGCTGGAAACACTTGGACAATTACTGCTGCTGAAGGAACACAAAAAATTTCTTTCCAAGCTGATAAACAAATGAGATTTACATCACTTGTAATTACATTTGCTGAATAGTAATTATAAAAAAGACTATTTGTGAATTATCACAAGTAGTCTTTTTCTTTTTTCTTTTTCTTTTTTATGATATAATATTCTATCGCGGAGGAAAAATATGTATAAAAAAATTTATAATCTAATAAAAAAATATGACACAATTATAATTCATAGACACACAAGACCGGATGGTGATGCACTAGGATCGCAAATGGGGCTAAAAGAAGCTATATTATCAACTTTTCCTCAAAAAAATGTATTTATAGTAGGAGATGAAACTGAGAGATTAAAATGGATGGGGAAAATGGATATTATTTCTGATGATAAATACATAGACTCATTGGTAATAGTTGTTGATACGGGTACTGAAAAATTAATAAGCGATGAAAGATATCAAACTGGAAAATATTTGTTAAAGATAGATCATCACATTCCACAAGATGAATATGGAGATTTGTCATATGTAAACACTTCATTTGAAAGCTGTGCTGGTATTATAGCAGATATAATTTTACATACACCTTTAGTAATGAATTCAAGATCTGCATCAAGTTTATTTACAGGAATTGTTACAGATAGTGGTCGCTTTAGATATAATTCGACAACATCTAAAACATTTGATATTGTAAGTGAACTTTATAAGTATAATATTGACACAGAATATATATATAATAAAATATATACTGATAAACTCGCAAATGTAAAATTGAGAGCAAAATTAGTCTCAAAATTTAAAATAACAGATAAAGGTGTTGCATATTTAATTAATACTAAAGAAGAAATTAAAGAATATAATATTAGCATTTTTGACATATCAAGGGGAATGGTAAATATTATGTCAGGAATTGAAGAAGTGAGCATTTGGGTTAATTTCTGTGAAGATGACAATGGAGATATATATGTTGAAATTAGATCAAATGGCATAAATATTAATCAAGTTGCTACGAAATTTGGAGGTGGAGGCCATCTTCAAGCAAGCGGATGCACAGTAAAAAACTATGATGATGTTAACAAAGTCATTGCAGAATTAGATGCGTTAATAGGAGGAGAATAATGTTTAATCAGATATTAGAAAAAATTAAAGAATATAATACCATAATAATTCATCGCCACATAAGACCAGATGGAGATTGTATAGGATCACAATTTGGTTTAAAGTCATATATACTATATAATTTTCCAAATAAAAAAGTATATGCAGTAGGTGATGATGTCCCTGAATATTTAAGTGAATTAGGAATGAGCGATGATGTTAGTGATGATATATATAAGGAAGCACTAGTAATAGTTGTAGATACAGCAGATAAAAAAAGAATTTGTGATGAAAGATATCAAAATGGAAAATTTTTAATTAAAATTGATCATCATGATGACTCTCCTGAATATGGAAATATTAGTTATCTAGATCCAACTTCTCCGGCTTGTTCATCAATTCTTGTTAGAATGATGAAAGAATTTGAAAAAGAAGGATTAACTATTCCCAAACACACAGCCAGATGCTTGTATACTGGCATTGCAACTGATACAGGTAGATTTAGATTTAGAGGTGTTAATGGTGAGGTTATGAGAAATGCTGGTTATTTACTTGATATTGGTGTAGATACTGAAAACATATATACTCATCTTTATATAAAGAAGAAAGAAACATTAAAACTAGAAGGATATGTTTATAATAATTTCAAGGTAACTCCAAACGGAGTTGCATATATATATTTCACAAAAAAAATAATGGAAAAATATAATGTGACAAAAGAAGATGCAGCAAACTTAGTAAACACTTTAGATTCCATAGAAGGTTCATTAATTTGGGTTGCCTTTGTTGATCAGATGTTACCTAAAGAAGAAGTTGAAACTAATAAGAATGAACCAAAAGATAAAGAAATAAGAGTGAGACTACGCTCAAGATTTGTAGCAATTAATGAGGTAGCAAGAAATTATCGTGGAGGAGGTCATTTACAAGCTGCAGGTGCAACAATTTATTCTAAAAAAGAAATGAATAATCTTTTATCAGAATTAGATGAATTGTTACGTATATATAAGAACGATCATCCGGAGGCCTTTTAATGAAAGTCCTAGTAACTAATGATGATGGAGTAAAAGCAGAAGGCATAAAAATATTAGTTGAAAAAATAAAACAATATGAAAAAGATGTATTCGTTGTTGCTCCTATGTATGAACAATCTGCATCAAGCCATAGATTGACTTTAAGACGAGGAATGAATTGTGAAAGAATAGATGATATCATTGATGGAGTCCCAACATATGCGTTGGATGGAACTCCCGCAGATTGTGTACTATTTGCTCTTAGAGAATTAGACATTAATTTTGATATTGTCTTTTCAGGGATAAATAAGGGGTATAATTTAGGGGATGATATAATATATTCTGGTACATTTGCAGCTGCACAAGAAGCCTTGATGAGAGATAAAAAAGCAATTGCGATGTCATGCAAATATAATAGTTTTGAAGGTACAAAATATTTCGATGAAGTATATAAATATATTAAAGAAAATGATTTATTAAATGAGCGAGTAGTATTAAATGTTAATTTTCCTGCTAACGCAAAAGGAATTAAAATTACTCATCAAGCTAAAAGTACATATAAAACTTATTACATAAAAAAAGAAGATAATTTATATTATACAATGTGTGACACAACAACACCTTTAAATGATGAACCAAATGGTGATATTCAAGCGATAAAAAATGGATATATATCTATTTCTCCGTTAGGTATTAATTACACAAATTTAGAAGTATATAATAAGAAGACTAATATATAAAGAATAACTTCATATAATTATAAGGGGAGGTATTTATATGAAGTTATTTTTTTCTAAAGTATTAGATATATTTAAATGGGTTGTTAAATGTGCATTATTTGGAATTATTACAATTTTTATTTTTAACTTTATTGGATCATATATTAATCTAAATATTCCAGTAAATATAGTTACAATAGTTATTATAGGTATTCTTAGACTTCCAGGACTAGCGGTTTTGTTAATATATAATTTACTATGAGTGAAGTTGAAATTACATATTTATTAAGTGGAACAGACGGAACAAAGTTATTTTTTGAGACTTTTGGAACTCTCTATGAAGAAAATGATGTAAAAATACTTAATTTTATAGAGGAAACAGAAGATACCATACGAACAAAAGTGATAATCCATCAAAACTACATTGAGCTTTTAAGGTCGGGAATAATAACAATGTATGTTCCTTTTATTAACACAAAAGAAACGACTATGGTAATTTCAACGGCATTTGGTTATAAAATTGAGATATTAACTAAAACAATTAAATTAGCAATAAATGATAATAATATATATGTTAAATATCAAACCGAAATGGATAAGGAAAAGAATATAGTCCATACATTAGATTTAAAATGGAAAAATAAAAAATATAATGATTTGCAATAATATTAAAAATATAGTATAATACTAAATAGCACATAGAAAATATAGGAGGATATATATAATGGCCATTAAGGAAAGAGAAAAATCATTATTAGAAATTGCGATTGAACTTTTAAAGGCAAAACGTAAACCTCAAAAGTTACTTAATATAGTAACCGAAGTAATGGAAATGAAAGGATATCGTTCTCAAGCTGCCAAAGAACATACAGCACAATTTATTTTAGACTTTATGCAATCTGGATATTTTGTGTATTGTGGTGATGACTGTTGGGATTTAAAAGAACGTCAACCAACGTCTGTTATAGATAAAGATGGTGGAGACTATGAAGAGTTATTTGATGATGATGAAGACGTTAAAAAGAATGAATTAAATGATGACATGATTCCAGCATATGAAGAAACAGAAGACGATTTAGATGATAATGATGAAGAAACAGATGATGACGATGACGACGATGATGATGAAGACGATTTAGAACGTGAATTAGGTGGCTTGTCTGACTCAGATGAAGACATTACTGAATTAGAAATTAACTCAGATGATGAAGATGACGAAGATGAAGATGATGGTCTTACTGAGGATGATTTCAAATAAAGAATGAAGAACTACACTTTGTAGTTCTTTTTTAAAGTAAAAAAATGATAAATAATAAAAAATATGATATAATCAAAGAAAGGTATCATATATGGACATAAAAAGAATAATTATCAATGAACAAATTAAAGCAAAAAAGCAATATGGTCAAAATTTTTTAATTAATAAAAACATATTAACAAAAATTGTTGATTGCTCTAACATAGAAAATAAAAACGTTATAGAAGTTGGACCTGGTTTAGGATCGTTAACTGAATACCTTCTACAAAAAGCAAAAAAAGTAGTATGTTATGAAATAGATAGTGATATGGTCAAAATATTAAATTCTAACTTTAATAATACTAATTTAACTATTCTTCAATCTGATTTTTTAAAAGTTGATTTAAAACAAGATATAAACGACTATTTTGATAATGAAGAAGTGACTTTAGTTGCTAACCTGCCTTATTATATAACAACAGCTATATTAACAAAGGTGTTAGAGGAAAGCAAGAAAGTTAGAAAAATTGTAGTAATGGTTCAAAAAGAAGTTGCAAAACGATTGGCAGGCAAACCATCAACAAAGGATTACAATAGTTTGAGTGTTTTAATTCAATATTATATGGAGGCACATATATTATTTAATGTCTCCCCTAAATCTTTTATACCAGAACCAGCAGTGGATAGTTCGGTAATTCTGTTGGAGAGAAAAAAACAAACTCTACCATTAACAAGTGAAGCATTTTTTCTAAAATTTAATAGAGCTATCTTTGTTCAAAGAAGAAAAACCATATATAATAATCTTAAATCTTCTTTTGGATATAATAAAGAAATGATAGAATCTATTTTAATTAAACATAACCTAAGTTTAAATGTTAGAGCAGAAGAATTAACAGTTGAACAAATTGTATCTTTATCAAATGATTTTTCACTAATTGATTAACCATTGCATAAAATATAATGGTGGTATTATGAAAGTTGGAGATTTAATTAGCTTAAGAAATGATAAGAAAAAAATTATATATGTAATTTTGAAAATAAATGATGGAAATGTGATTGTAAAAGGATTGAACCATCGTATTAAGATGAGTGTTTCAACTGATGATATAATGCCAGCTACAAATAATGAAATTGAAATAGAAGAAAAAGCAAAGAAAAACTATCAAAATAGATTGATTAAAAAAACACGTGAAAATAATACAATAAAACCACTGTTTGGCAGAATATTACATATAGATGGTGATGAAGAATATTTAAATAATTGTCTTGAACTATATAAAGAAATTGGTATTCATGCTGACGGTATATATATAGATGAAGATAAAGTGAAAGATAAGATAGAACAAATAATAGATGAATTAACACCTGATATAGTTGTGATAACTGGGCATGATATATATAATGGAAAAGGATTAAAAGAAATATCAAATTATGAAAATACAAGATATTTTATGGAAACAATACGAAAAATAAGAAAACACTATATGTTAGATGATTTATGTATTATAGCAGGAGCATGTGGATCAAACTATGAAGCGTTAATTGCTTCAGGTGCTAATTTTGCTTCTAGTCCTAAAAGAATTAATATTCACACATATGATCCAGCAGTAATTGCAATTAAAGTAGCATCTACATCAATCAACAAAACGATTGATTTTGAATCGTGTTTAAAATTAATTGAAAACGGCAGAAATGCATTTGGTGGAATTGAGACAAAAGGAAAAATGAGAATTTTTTTATAGGTGGAAAATGAAAGCTTACGGAAAAATAAATCTAACACTTAGAGTAATTAGAAAAAGGAATGATGGATATCATGATTTACAAATGATTAACACACGTATTTCTTTATATGATACAATTAAAATTAAAGAAACTAAAGGTGTTGATGAAGTATTGTACTATAATGCACCAAAGAATACAAATGGTGAAGATTTAGTCCTTAGGGTATTGCAAGAATTTAAAAAAAGATATAGTATTGTAACAAAACATAAAATTGTAATTAAAAAAAATATACCATTTGGTGCAGGCCTTGGTGGGGTAAGCATGGATATTGCTGAAATATTAAATTACATAAATATAAAGGAAAAATTATTTTTAAATAAATCAGAGTTAATAGATTTTTCTAAAATATATGGTGCAGATATACCATATGGGTTTTATAAAAATACTTGTTTAGTTGAGGGAATAGGAGAAATAATAACCCCCATTGATATAGAAAATTTACCACATAAGTTGTTACTAATTAATCCTAATATATATATATCAACAAAAACGGTTTTTGATAAAGTTTGTCAATACGATGCTGAATTGACTACTCACCAAATAATTAATAACATAAATGAATTAAATTTTTATAATTCTTTAGAAAAAGCATGTTTTATTATTGAGCCAAAAATAAACGAATTAAAGCAACAACTATCAAAAAATGGACCATGCTTTATGTCTGGAAGTGGCTCATCGTTGATTTTAGTTCCTAATACAAAAATGACAGTTAGAAATATAAAAAAAGAACTTCCAAATTGTGAAGTAAAAAGCATTAAAATAATGAAAGGGTGAAAACATGGAAAACAATGAAATTAAAGAAACAAAAGTAGAAACTGAATTAATATCTGAATTTAGTCAAGAACTAGATTCAAATGATTTACTCAACTATAATATATATCGTTTAGAAAAACAAGCAAAGGGTCAATTGTTTACAAAAATTATAGGTTTATTTATTGTAATTTTAGGTGTATATTCTTTCTTTCAAATTCCTGAAGAAGGATTAAAAACAAGTGACATTATTACAAATTGCTTATTTATTGTATTAGGTTTGTTTTTTGCATTTGCTATGGGACCAATTAGTTTAGCTTTGCAAAAAAGAATATTGAAGAAAAAACTAACTAATAATTATCCAACTGTCATTATGAATGTAAAAGTCAGTGATGAAGGCATAAGCTTTGAGGTTCTTGAAGATGAACAAATTAGTGAAGCGGATGAACCAACAGAAAAAATTGAAACTGAATCAGAAGTAGAAAGTACTCAAGAAGAACAAATGGAAGAACCTCAAGAGAATATTGAAGAAAATAACGAAGGAATTCAGGAGAATGCTGAAGAAAGCAATGAGGAAACTGAAAATAAAAGTCAAGCATTTACAGTTCCATGGGGCGGAATTCTAAATGTTGAAGATAATAAGGCTTATCTATTTATTAATATAGTAGGTTATAGCCCTATGATAATAAAACAAAGTGCTTGCACTAATTTAGATGAAATTAAAGAATATATTAAAAACAAATTAGTTGATCAAAAAAGATACATTGAAAAAACTAAATAAGAAAATGGCCACGAAAAAATCGTGGCCTTTATATATTTAGTAAAGACGAAAAAATAATACACGCACATTATATCAAATTACTGATATTTGGAGATCGCCTTTACAATAATAGTATATTCAATTATATAATAAATATTCATAAAATAATAAAGTTTACCATTTCGCTTTACGAAAACGTTTTCATATGATACAATGTTATTGTGAGAAAGAGGTGGAATTGTATGAAAATAACGGATGTAAGAATTAGAAAGGTAGATAGTCAGACCCGCTTAAAAGCAGTTGCTTCAATAACTATTGATGATGCATTTGCTATACATGAATTAAGAATTATTGAAGGGAAAAATGGTTTATTCGTTGCTATGCCAAGCAGAGAAAAAGCGGAAGGCGGATTTAGAGATATTGCCCATCCAATTAATTTAGAAACAAGAAGAACAATTGAAGGTATTGTATTAGAAAAATACAACAAGGAACAGTTCGAATAATAGGTAGTGTTGAAAAACACTATTTTTTTAAACTTTATATGTGCAAAAAAAATAAAAATGGTGTATAATAATAATGAATATATTTACTTGAGGTGGACTATGCAAAAAATTGCAAATGAAATTCGAGGATTAACGCTTAAATGTATTGCTTCACTTGGATCTGGGCATATAGGAGGAAGTTTTTCCATCGTTGATTTATTAACAGTGCTTTATTATAAAGAAATGAATATTGATCCAAAAAATCCAACAATGGAAGGTAGAGATAGATTAGTTGTATCCAAAGGACATGCAGGGCCTGCTGTATACGCTACTCTTGCACATAGAGGATATTTCCCAGAGTCAGAACTTTATACTTTAAACAAAATTCACACTAATTTACCAAGCCATTGTGATATGAACAAGACTATAGGAATAGATATGACAACTGGTTCATTAGGACAAGGTTTATCTTGTGGAGTGGGAATGGCACTTGCCTCTAGAATTAAACAAGATGGATCGTTTACCTATGTAATTTTAGGAGATGGAGAACTTCAAGAAGGTCAAAATTTTGAAGCTATGGGGTTCGCTGGTATTCAAAAACTTGATCATTTAATTGTCTTCTTAGATAATAATGGGATGCAAATTGATGATTATACAAATAAACTTGTTTATGCAGATAAATACCAAGAAAAATTTGAAAGTTTTGGATTTGATACTGTCGTGATAGATGGCCATAACTTTGATCAAATTATTTCATCTATAGAAAGGGCTAAAAAAACACCTGGAATGCCACATGCTATTATTATGAATACAATTAAAGGCAAAGGAATTAGTTTTATAGAAAATGCTAAATTAGGCAATCATAGTATGCCAATCACTGCAGAACAACTTGAAATGGGTTTAAAAGAATTAAACTTGGAGGATAAATAATTATGGAATTTCGACAAGTACTTGCTAATCAATTAAGTAAATTAATGAAATTAGATGAAACAATATGTATTTTAGATGCTGACTTAGCGAAACCTAATGGGACAGCTCCGCTATATAAAGAATTCCCAACACGCTGTTTTGATGTAGGAATAGCTGAAGCTAATATGGTGGGTGTAGCTGCGGGACTTGCAGCATCAGGTATGAAACCTAATGTATTTAGTTTTGCTCCATTTATTGCAAGAAGAGCATTAGATCAAATAATGATATCTGTGTGCTATGCGAAACAAAATGTAAAACTTTGGGGAACTGATCCAGGAATTACCGCTGAAACAAATGGTGGTACGCATATGAGTTTTGAAGATGTTGGGGCCTTAAGAAGCATTCCAACAATGACTATATTTGATGTTGTAGATGATGTTCAATTATCACAAGCAGTGGAACAAATAGAGTCGTATAATGGACCAATGTATATTAGAATGCCTAGAAAAACTAGACCGACAGTATTTGATGAAAATTATAAGTTTGAATTATTTAAGGCTGATGTTTTAAATAAAGGAACAGATATAACAATTATTGCTTCTGGTATATTAGTATATGAAGCAAAAATGGCAATTGAAGAACTTAAGGAAAAAGGAATTAATGCTGAATTAATTAGTACAAATTTTATAAAACCTATTGACAAAGCAACGATTTTAGATTCTATTATGAAAACAAAAGTTGTTTTAACATGTGAAAATCATAACATTTTTGGTGGACTTCATAGTGCTATTTGTGAGTTAGCGTGTGAATATGCTCCAATGAAAGTATATGGTATAGGTATAGAAGATAAATTTGGACAAGTAGGAAAATACCAAGATTTACTTGAAGAATATCATTTAACAAAAAATGATATAGTAAAAAAAGTTACACAAATTTTAAATAAATAATAAAATAAGGAGAAAACAAATCATGGCGTTATTATTAGGTAAAAAAGTTAAAATATTTTCTTTAAGTTCAAATATCGAATTAGCGAAAGAAATTGCTAAATATATGCATGTTGAACTTTCTAAGTGCGAAGTGAAAAGATTCGCTGATGGAGAAGTACAAATTAATATAGAAGAATCAGTTAGAGGACATACAGTTTTTGTAATTCAATCAACTAGTTATCCAGTTAATGATAATTATATGGAATTATTAATAATGATAGATGCACTTAAAAGAGCATCAGCTGAACATATTAATATAATTATGCCATATTATGGTTATTCAAGACAAGATAGAAAAGCTGCACCTCGTCAACCAATTTCTGCCAAATTAATGGCTGACTTATTACAAACAGCTGGTGCAAATCGTCTAATGTGTTTAGATTTGCATGCTGACCAAATTCAAGGCTTTTTCAATATTCCAATTGATAACTTTTTAGCATTACCAATTTTTGCTGATTACTTCGTTAAAAAGAAACTTAGTGATGTTGTAGTAGTATCTCCAGATCATGGAGGAACAACGAGAGCTAGAAAATTAGCGATGGCACTAGATGCACCTATAGCAATTGTTGACAAAAGACGTCCTAAGCCGAATTGTGCAGAAATAATGAATATAATCGGTGAAGTAGAAAATAAAAACTGTATAATTATTGATGATATGGTTGATACAGCTGGTACGCTTTCATTAGTTGTTAAAGCTATAAAGGAAAAAGGTGCAAAGAAAATTTTTGCTTGTGCAACTCATGCTATATTATCTGGGAATGCTTTAGATAAATTAGCAGCAACTCCGCTAGATGAACTAGTAGTTACTAATAGTATAGAACTTAGCGAAGAAAGAACACAAAAATATTCATTTATAAGACAACTTTCAATAGCTGAACTAATAGCTAGAGGTATATTAAATATAATTGATGATAAGCCAGTTAGTGATTTGTTTACATATAATAAAGATGCAAAATAATAACGTTTATAAAGAATTACCATACTTTCTTGCAACAAATAGTTATAAGCCTAGTCTGAAAATATCAAGAAGAAAAATACATCCTTATACTTCGGTTGCAAATTATTTAGAATTAGTTGAAAAAACTAATCTTGAATCAACATATTTTTACTCAGAAAACATTCAAAAGATAATTAAGAATAGTATTAAAATTAAATAGGAGGGGCAAAACATATTGTCCCTTTTTTTTATTGACATAATAATAATTAGAAACATATTGTTAACTGACTTAACTAGTAAAAATTAATTTTACAACACATAGTAAAAAAATAAATTAATTTAAAGCAAATTGTTAGACAAAAACCACTGCTTGTTGTATAATAAATAAGGTTATGCTGTATGATATATAAGAGCCTACAAATTAATTAAAAAAAATAAATCATATTTGTTGACTTATTATACACATAGTAGTATAATATTCTAGCGCGTTTAAGAACGCGTAAGAAAAAAATTGATCTTTGAAAACTGAACATAACAGGTGGAGCAGGAAAA
>SAMEA104315437__coassemble_174_pt1 | contig 64225 bp, 53 predicted proteins | sample SAMEA104315437__metabat2_high_PE_004 | metagenome-assembled genome bin SAMEA104315437 (sample SAMEA104315437) | gut metagenome | biome: Monkey gut; feature: monkey-associated habitat; material: faeces | place: China | collected 2013
AGAATTTTAGTTATTTATATAATTATGTTGATTGCTTTTTTAAGTATTATCTGTAAATTAACTTATGTAAAGATTATTAAAAGTAATAAATATTATAATTTAGCAATTGACCTTTGGACAAGATCGGCTCCTATTAAAGGAGCAAGAGGAAACATCTATGATCGTAATGGTAAATTAATTGTGGGTACTTACCTTACACCAACGGTGGTGGCCATCCCTAAGCAAATTACAAACAAGGATAAAACCGCAAGTATTATCGCTGATATCTTAAAATGTGATAAAGAAAAAATTTTAAAACATCTGACTAAAAATGTATCGGTGGAAATCCTTAAACCTGAAGCCCAAAAAATTAGTCTGGAAGCTTCTTTGAAAATTAGTGATGAGAATTTACGAGGAATTTATGTGGTTGGTGATACCACTAGGTATTATCCGTATGAACATGTTTTATCCCAGGTTGTTGGGATTACGGGGATTGACTCTCAAGGATTGACCGGGATTGAAGCGATGTACGATGAGTACTTACAAGGGGAAAGTGGTGCCCTCCAGATTTTTACGGATGCTCATGGGGATGAAATTTTTAATTTATCATCGCTTTATGAAAAGGCAACTCCAGGGTCTGATGTTTATTTAACGATTGACCTTGATGTTCAACTGACCTTAGAGCGCGTATTAGATAATGCAATGGTCAAATATAACGCCAAAGAAATGTCTGGGATTGCACTTAACCCCAAGACTGGGGAAGTAATTGCGATGGCATCAAGGCCAACATACAATCCAAGTCATTACCAAGATTATAGTAGTGAATTATACAATCGAAACATCCCTATTTGGAAGTGTTATGAACCAGGTAGTACCTTTAAGATTTGTTCTTTCGCAATGGGAATTGAAGAAGAAGTCTTTAAGCTTGATGATCCTTTTTATGATCCAGGTTATGCCATTGTTGATGGAGCGAGACTTCGAGACTGGAAAAGGGGAGGTCATGGGAAAGAAACATACCTTGAGGTTCTTCAAAACTCATGTAACCCTGGATTTGTCTCGATTGGTCTTAAACTTGGTAAAGAAAGATTTTTTAAATACTTAAGAGCGTTTGGCTTTGGTGAAAAGACCGGGATTGACCTTGTTGGCGAAAGTAAAGGGATTATCTTTAATGAAGAAAAAATTGGAAATGTTGAACTTGCAACCTCAGCATTTGGTCAAGGTAACTCGGTAACAATGATTCAACTAGTAACCGGAGCCTCAGCCGCGGTTAATGGGGGTAATTTAATGACTCCTTATATTTTGAAAAAAATAGTTAATAGCGATAAAGAATTAGTTGTTAAAAATCCGGTTGTAAAAAGACAAGTCATCAGTGAAAAAACTTCTAATTTAATGAGGGAATCACTAGAATCTGTGGTCGCAAAAGGTACAGGCCGCGGCGGATACGCCGAAGGAATCAGGTTAATGGGTAAAACTGGTACCGCCCAAAAGGCTGAAAATGGAAGATACATTCCAGGAAAATATATTTTGTCTTTCTTAGGGATTGCTCCTGCTGATGACCCATCGATTGCGTTAATGATTACGGTTGATGAACCAGTCAATACTATCCAATATGGAGGCGTCGTTGTTGCTCCGATGGTTAAAGAAGTAATCGTCGAAAGTTTTACCATTTTAAATATTGAAAAGAGAAAAGATGGTATTCCTTTAGTACCAAGATACTGGATAGATAAAAACATTTATACCGTTGATGACTATGTGGGAATGTCGGTAGGGAAGGTAAGACCAACTGAAAACTACAAGTTTATCGTTTATGGTAATGGCCTAACTGTAAGAGCTCAAGTACCAGAAGCGGGGGAAAAGATTATTGAAGGTGGCTATGTAATTTTATACACCTAGGGGGTAAAGATGAAGATAAATGATTATTTAAAAAAATATCATCCTCAAAAGATGGTAAAAAGAAATCATGAAATTAGTGTAATATCTGATTATGATAAAGATATGGTCGATGGTGGAGTTTTTGTTTGTCTGGATAACTTAAAAGGTTTTAATAAAAACTATATTGATAATGCTTGTAAACTGGGAGCTAAAACCATTATTTTAAAGAAAAATCTAAAAGTTAATAGAAAAAAAGGGATAAACTATGTTTTTGTTGATTCACCAGTTGTTGATTTATCAAGAATTCTAAAAGAAGAATTAAATAGTTATGAAAAAAAGCCAATTATGATTGGAATTAGTGGAACCTCTGGGAAAACATCAGTTTCTTATTTAACCTATGAATTTCTAAAAGCTAAAAACTATGATCTTTTATATGTGGGAACGCATCATATCTATTCCTACTACCAAATGAAAGAAGAAATCATTAAAACTAGTAATACGACGATTAGTTTATCAAGACTTTATAAATTACTAAAAGTTAAAAACTATGACTATGACTATTTAATTATGGAAGTATCATCCCAAGGTATCATGGAACACCGAACATTAGGGCTTGAGTTTGACATTTTAACGATTACTAATCTTAGTTTAGAACATTTGGATTATCATCATTCATTAACAGAATACCGAATTGTTAAGGGAACTTTATTAAACCATTTGAATGAAAAGTCTGAGTATAAAAAGGTAATCTTAAATAGTGATGATAATGCGACTTCATATTTTAATACCATAACTTTACATGAAATTGACTATTTTGGACTTGATAATGAAAACATGAAAGTTGAAAATCAATGTTTAGATGTTAATGAATCATCATTTCTTTTGAAAATTGATAATGTTAACTATTTTGTAACAACTAATCTATGTGGAGAATTTAATATTTATAATATTTTGAATAGTTTAATGATTATCAAAAACTTAAAATTTGAAGTAAAAGATTTTATTAATTTCATTAATAATACCAAAATTATTATTCCTGGTAGAATGAATACTTACAATATTAAGGAAAGAAACTTCATTATTGATTATGCCCATACTATTAAAGCTGTTGAAAATGTCTTAGTTTATCTAAATAAAATTAAAGGCAACCGAAGAATAATTACCGTTATTGGTTGTGGTGGTAATCGTGATGTCACTAAGCGTCCCCTCTTTGGATATTTAACAACTAAATATAGTGAGATGGCAATCTTTACCATGGATAATCCGCGTGATGAAGATCCTTATGTAATCATCAATGATATGGTAAAAGAATTAAAAGCAAAAAATTATAAAATAGTTATAAATCGTGAAGAAGCGATTAAAAAAGCAATTGATGAAAGTAATAAAGAAGATATTATTTTAATTCTTGGTAAAGGAAATGAAGAAGGAATAATTACTAAAAATAAAGAGGTTATCCCTTACTGTGATTTAGATGTTTTAAGGAGCATTGAAAATGAATAAACAATGGTTAATACTTTTCCTCATTTTAGGGTTTCTTTTTAACATCTTTCTTTACCAAATCTTCTTAAAAATCATCAAAAGAAGTAATATTAGACAATCCATTAGAGAAGAAGGACCAAAAAGACATCAGAAGAAAGCTGGTACCCCAACAATGGGGGGAATCATCATTATTATTGGAACCCTTATTTTGTATATAACAGGGAAAATTCTTTTTAGGTTAACATTTAATTTTAGTGATTTGTTATTACTTTTTCCTTTTGTATCTTATGGAATTATTGGTTTAATTGATGATTTATTAAGTATCAAACATCATGAGAATGAAGGATTATCCGTAAAACAAAAATTCCTTTTGGAAATCTTGGTTAGTGGTATCTTTTATTTTCTAGTTTTAACTTTAAATTTTGATAATACTTTATCTTTTTTTGGAACTCCAGTCGAACTCGGCTTTTTATATGGGGTTTTCATTATGCTTTTGATGACGTTTATTACCAATGCGACTAACTTTACAGATGGTTTAGATGGTCTTCTTGGAAGTAGTAGTCTTACTAGTTTTTTAAGTATCGGAATCTTAGCTTATTTAAAGAATGAAATGAGTGTATGTTTTTTATGCTTGGTATTATCTTTTAGTTTATGTGGCTTTCTTATTTTTAACTATAATAAAGCTAAATTATTTATGGGAGATACCGGTTCACTTGCAATCGGGGGCCTTATGTGTAGCATTTTAATTTATTTAAAGATGGAAATGTTGATTATATTTTTTGGTGCTATCTACATCATTGAGATTTTATCTGTCATTCTTCAAGTATGGTTTTTTAAACGTACGAAGGGCGAGCGAATCTTTAAGATGACACCTCTTCACCATCACTTTGAATTAATTAATTTTTCTGAATATCAGATTGTTTTTCTTTTTTCAGCTTTTAATTTGATTATGTGTATCATTGGCATTATGATTGGGGTAAAGTTAGATGGATAAAAAAATAATTGTATATGGTGAGGGAAAAAGTAATCTTTCATTAACAAAGTTTTATGATAAGAATCATCTAGCTTACGCATTTCTCCATGAAGAAGATGAAGTAGAAAAATTAGATTTAAGTAATATCTCATATGTAGTAAAGGCCCCGGGGATTTATCCTAAGGCCTCAAAGTATCATTTTTTTAAGGATCAAAAGATAAAAGTAGTAACTTATTTAGAAGAATGTTTTAAGTTTTATCCGAATCTTGATTATATCGTTGTAACGGGGACTAATGGAAAGACAACAACTGTTAAATTAATATATGAAATGTTAAAATCTTTAAACTATGATTATGGAGGAAATAGTGATCGCGCTTTATTTGATGTGCGATTAGATGAAGTAAAAGGAGTGGTAATAGAAGCATCAAGCTTTATGTTAAGGGATACTACGATTGTTCATCCTCATATCTATATTATTACTAATCTTTCTCCTCATCATTTAGATTATCATGAAAGTGCTCATGATTATTTAGATAGTAAATTAAAAGTTATTAAAAATATGACAAAAGGTGATGTCATCATATCTTTATATGGACTAGATTTAATTGATAAATATAATATAAATAAGGTAGATGTTTTTACTTTTTCAAGTGATAATGTGAATGCTAATCTTTATTTAAAAGAGAAAAAAGTATATTATCAAAATAAAGAATTACTCGATCTTTCTTTTATTGATAACACTCATCTTTTAGAAGATATTTTAATGATGATTATGGTGGGAATAATCTATCAAATTGATTTAAAAATAATGGAAATGACCATTAAAAATTTTATTCCTTTAAGTCATCGCTTTGAAATAATTAAAGAAACTTCTGATTATATCTTTATTGATGATGCTAAATCAACGAGTGTACATGCCCTTCTTGGAGCGCTTAAAGAGACAAATATCTTGTTTCCTGATTTTCAAACGCTTCTAATCATGGGTGGGAAAGATACCTTAGAAGAATATAGAGAGTTATTACCTTTTTTAAAGAAAGTTAAAACGTTATATCTTTATGGGGAAATTAAAGATAAAGTCTATTTGTTATTTAAAGATGTTGTAAGAATTAAAGTATTTGATAATTTAGAAATGGTTATGAGATCAGTTTTTAAAGATTTAAAAAGTAAGGATTTAGTTTTATTTTCTCCTGGTGCAAGTAGTCTAGACCAGTTTTCTTCGTTTGAATTAAGAGGAAATATTTATCAAACAATGGTTAGAGATTTTTTTAATAAAGAACAAAAAAAAGAGAATGATTAGGTCATTCCTTTTTTTTTACGATAAACTAAGGTCAAGAATCATCATAATCATAAAACCAATGATGGCGCCAATGGTTCCTAATTTGGATTCCGTATTGTTTTTACCAGAGGGAATTAACTCTTCAACTACCACATAAATCATTGCTCCAGCAGCGGATGCTAAAACAAAAGGAAGAATCTTTCTAACAAAGGTTACAAGAATTAAACCAAGGATTGCGGAGAGGGGTTCGACAATGCCACTTGCTTGACCATAAAAGAAGGCTTTTGATTTTTTCATGCCATCACTTACAAGTGGTAGACTTACAGCCATCCCTTCGGGAAAGTTTTGAATGCCAATACCAAGAGCAAGGATAATCGCACTATAGATGGTTGCCCCTTCAATATTTAGTGAGGAAGCCCCAAAGGCTACACCGATTGCCATTCCTTCGGGAATGTTGTGAAGAGTGATTGCTAAAATAAGGAGAAGTTTACGGCTGAAGTTACTTTTTATGCCTTCTGGAGTATTTTTGTCAATGTGCATATGGGGAAGCGTTAAGTCAATGATGAGGATAAAAATACTACCTGCTAGAAAGCCAAGACCAATGATGAGCCATGTCGTTTGGTTAAGATTTTCACTTAGTTCAATTCCCGGCATTAACAAACTGAAAAATGATGCCGCAATCATAACTCCTGCTCCAAAACCAAACATAAAAGACATTACTTTATGATTTACCTTCTTAAAGAAAAAGACGGTCGCTGCCCCTAAGGCGGTAAGTCCCCAAGTAAATGTGGTCGCAAGAATTGTCCATAATAAGTTATTATCTGTCATTATTATCACCATTTTATTCTATGTTTTATCTGTTAATTTGGTATAGACTTTTGCCAACAAGACTTAATTATTTGAAATTTTATTTTTGTTGTGCTATAATAGAAAACGAATTTTAGGTGAAAATATGAATAGTAACAATCATTCTTTATTTCTTGAAGTAGAAGAACTAATTAAAAATAAACCACTAGCCTTTGGTGGTTCTTTTAACCCCCCAACAATTGCCCATCAAAAGTTAATTGAGGTATTAATTAAATATGAACCATCTCAGATTATCTTAATTCCTAATGGTGATGACTATGAATTTGATAATATCGATAAAAACTTAGTCGTCGTAGAAGATCGTATCAAGATGTGTGAACTTTTGTTTGTAGGTCTTAATTTTACGAATTTTGTGGTTAGTGATATTGAAACTAAGCATATGTTTAAAGGCACAATTAACTCTCTTCGCACCCTTAACCATCCAACTTTTGTTTTTGGTGAAGATTGTTTAATGTCCCTTTCTAGATGGAAAGAATATGAAAAGCTTGTTGAAGAAAATACTTTTATTGTCTTTACAAGAGGATCAAAGATTGAAGATTTAAAAAAATATATTTTAAATGATGCTTTCTTAAAAAATTTCAGTCATCACTTTGCTTTTTTAGATTTTGACATGCCTTTTGTTTCATCTACTTTATTTAGAGAAACTCATGATAAAACGTTAGTTACTACACCTATCTATCAATACATATTAAATAAAAACTTATATGAGGTGAACAATGAACAATAATAATTATATCCGTATTTCAACTTGTATTCCAAAGGTATATCTTGGAAAACCTCTATTAAATGTTGAAGAAATTATCAAACAAACTAAAGAAGTAGCCGATGCGAATATTGTTTTATTTCCTGAACTTTCAGTAACAGGATATAGTAATGGCGATTGGTTTTTAAATCGTGAATTACTTGATGAGGCTCATCTTGCGATGGAAAAACTCCTTGCGGCCTCAACTGATCAAATCTGGATTGTTGGTTCTATTCTAGAACATAATTCAAAACTTTATAATGCGGCTTACGTTATTAGTAATAAGAGAATCTTAGGGGCAGTACCTAAAATGCATTTACCATCATATCGTGAATTCTTTGAAAAACGTATCTTTAGTGATGGCTTAGAGTTTTATAAAGAAACTACAACTGTGACTATGTATGGTCAAACCTTTAAGTTTGGGGAAATGCTTTTTGTTAGTGATGATGTTTCCTTTGGAATTGAGATTTGTGAGGACTTATGGCAAAACTATGCTCCCCATGTTGATTTATACAGTGAAGGTGCCCACCTAGTCTTTAATCTTAGTACAAGTACTTACCAGGCTTTCAAAAAAGAAAGAAGAGAAAGCTTATGTAATAATGCTTCCTATCTTGGTAATGGTGCTTACATCTATGTTTCTTCGGGGGTAAGTGAAACCTCAAGTGATGTTTTATGTAGTGGTCATACGGTAATATCAGAACTTGGTGATACGCTTTATTCATATGAGGCATTAGACAATGATGAAAATATTATCACTAAAGACATTGATATTGAAAAGATTTTGTATCAACGTTATATGTTAAATAATCAAATCGTTAATCACCATAAAGAAATAGTTAAAGTTCCCTTTTGTCTTAATAAAAAAAAAGTAGATGATATTAAAAGAGACATTAATACTTTCCCCTTTAGTTTAGTTACCGATGAAAGAAAACAAGAAGTCATCGATGTGCTTGCGGCAGCGTTAAACCATCGTCTAAGTCATATTGGTATAAATAAGATTGTCCTTGGCGTTAGTGGTGGTCTTGATTCAACCCTTGCCCTTCTAGTGATTAACTATTGTTTTGAAAAATATTACTATGATAAAAAAGGTATTATCGCGATAACGATGCCGGGACTTGGAACAGGACATAAATCTAAAAATAATGCTTATGGTTTAAGTGAAGCCTTAGGAATCAATCTAAAGGAAATCAATATTGAAGAAGAAGTCCTACATCATTTTAATCTAATTGGTAAAGATGATGATAAGAAAGATGTAACTTACGAAAATATTCAAGCAAGATATCGTACTTTATGTTTAATGGATATTGCTAATAAAGAAAATGCCATTGTATGTGGTACTGGTGATATGAGTGAGATTGCTCTTGGTTGGAGTACTTTCAATGGGGACCAAATGTCAATGTACAACCTAAATGGAGGTCTACCAAAGACAACCATTCGTGAGCTTGTTACCTACTTTAAGAAAGTCTACCCTCAGGCTGGTTCTAGCCTTCAAGGGGTAATCGATTTACCGATTTCTCCCGAACTTACTTCATCTAGTCAGTTGACTGAAGATATTATTGGTAAATATGAAATTAATGATTTTATTATGTATCATATCTTTATATGTGGAGCCTCACAAAAAAGAGTAGTTGGCCTACTTAAAGCTGGCTTTAACTTAAGCGATGAAGAAGCAACCTTATATTATAATAACTTTATGAAACGTTTTAAACGTAATCAATTTAAACGTTTAACAGGACCTGAAAGTGTCAAGATTTTCTCTTTCTCATTTTCGGCTCGTTCTGACCTTCATTTCCCTGGTGATATGAAGTAATTAAGGCAATTATATTGAAAAGTTAAAATTAATTTGTTATAATTTTTATACATTATTTAAATTCCGTGAATAAGAGGAGTAAAAAACTAAATTGTTTTTAGAGAGATGTTGGTCGGTGGAAAACATTAACAAAAGTTTTTGAAGGTAGCTTAGGAGAAGAAGACTTGAAAAAGTTTGAAAAAAGAATTAGAGTTTTCCGTAGATGCAACTACGTTATCAAACATACAAGTGATTAGGTTTTCTTAATAAAATCCTAATAACAAAGGTGGTACCACGGGTATATCAGCTCGTCCTTTATTTGAAGGATGGGCTTTTTTATTTTATTTTTAATTAATTAAAGAGGTGAAAGAATGCAAAGAAAAAATGAACTAATGGAACCTAAGTATAATCATTTAGAAGTTGAAAAAGGAAAGTATGAATATTGGCTAAAAGAAGGCTTCTTTACAAGTGGTGATAACTCTAAAATTCCTTATACAATCGTTATTCCTCCCCCAAATGTAACGGGAAAACTCCATTTAGGTCACGCTTGGGATACAACTCTTCAAGATATTTTAATTAGACGTAAGAGAATGCAAGGGTATGATGCCTTATGGCTACCAGGTATGGACCATGCGGGGATCGCAACTCAAGCTAAGGTTGATGCTAAACTAAAAAGCCAAGGTATTAGCCGTTTTGATATCGGTCGTGAAGCTTTCTTAAAGGTAGCATGGGAATGGAAAAAAGAGTATGCAGAGTATATTCATAAACAATGGGCTGCCCTTGGACTTTCTGTTGACTACTCGAAAGAACGTTTTACCTTAGATGAAGGTCTTCAAAAAGCTGTAAGTTATGTCTTTATTAAACTATATGATGAAGGCTTAATTTATCGTGGAGAAAGAATTATTAACTGGGATGTTGAGGCGAAAACCGCATTATCAAATATTGAAGTTGAGTATAAAGATATTGAAGGAGCTTTCTACCATTTCTTATATCCGTTAGAAGATGGCAGTGGAAGTTTAGAGATTGCGACAACAAGACCTGAAACAATGTTTGGTGATACGGCTATTATGGTTCATCCTGATGATGAAAGATACCAAAAATACATCAACAAGAAAGTTTATATTCCAGGCACTACAAGATTAATACCAGTAATCAGTGATAACTATGTTGACCGTGAATTTGGAACGGGAGTTGTAAAAGTAACTCCTGCCCATGACCCTAATGACTTTGAAGTAGGTAATCGTCATAATTTACCACGTTTAATTTGTATGAATGAAGATGGAACGATGAATGCTCTAGCTTTAGAGTTTGAAGGACTTGACCGTTTTGAATGTCGCAAACAACTAGTTAAGAAACTTACTGAGATGGGACTTTGTCCAAAAATTGAAAAAATGATTCACTCCGTTGGTCACTCTGAAAGAACCGGAGTAATCGTTGAGCCACGTCTTTCTAAACAATGGTTTGTAAAGATGGACAAACTTGCGGAAGGAGTTCGTGAAATGCAAAATAGCGATGAACCTATTGAGTTTGTACCTGCTAGATTTAATAAGACTCTTCTTGGTTGGATGGATCCAGATAGTATTCAAGATTGGTGTATTTCTCGTCAATTATGGTGGGGACATCGTATTCCTGCCTACTATAAAGGTGATGAAGTTTATGTAGGACTTGAAAAACCTGGTGATGACTGGCATCAAGATGAAGATGTTCTTGATACTTGGTTCTCCAGTGGCCTTTGGCCTTTCTCAACTCTAGGTTGGCCAGAAGAAACAAGTGATTTAAAACGTTACTTCCCAACTGATTGTTTAGTAACGGGTTATGATATTATATTCTTCTGGGTTGCTCGTATGGCCCTTCAATCAAAACATTTCTTAAATAAACGACCATTTAAAAAATGCTTTATTCATGGTTTAATTCGTGATGAACAAGGTCGAAAGATGAGTAAGTCACTAGGAAATGGTGTTGACCCATTTGATTTGATTGATAAGTATGGTTGTGATGCAATGCGTTATTTCCTAACAACTAACGCAACTCCTGGTCAAGATTTACGTTATTCAGATGAAAAGATGGCATCATCTTGGAATTATATTAATAAAATTTGGAATATTTCTCGTTTTATTCAAATGAATTTAAATAATACAGGTTACAATGATGAACCAATTGATTATGATCATTTACAAGTTATTGATAAATGGATCTTAAATCGTAAAGAAAATTTAATAAAAGAAGTCAATACTTTATATGATAACTTTGAACTAGGTGAAGTCGCAAAAGCTATTTATAACTTTACATGGGATGATCTTGCAAGTTGGTACCTAGAACTTACGAAGGTTACTTTCCAAAATGGAAGTCAAAAAGAAAAAATTAATACATGTGCTGTATTAAAAGATGTTTTAATTGATGTCATTAAATTATTACATCCATTTATGCCGTTTGTAACCGAAGAAATCTACCAACATTTTGTTGATGGTTCAATTATGGTTAGTGATTGGCCAAAAGAAACATCTAAAACTAATAAGAATGATAGCTTATATATGAGCGATTTAATTGATATTATTAGCGCAGTACGAAATGTTCGAAGTGAAAAGAACGTTCCTATGAGTAAACCAATTACGATTAAACTTGAAACCAAGAATGAAGAATTAGGAACTTTCTTAAAAAAAATGGAAGCATACTTAAAGAAATTCTGTAATCCTGATACCCTTGAGATTAAAAGGGATGTTGAAAGTGATGATGCGAGCGTAACTGTTTTAAGTAATGTTAAGGTTATTATTCCAATGAAAGAATTAATTGATACCGAAAAAGAAAAAGAAAGATTGGAAAACTTAAAAGTTAAACTAACTGCTGAGGTTGAACGTTGTAATAAGATGTTAAACAATCCAAACTTTGTATCTAAAGCTCCTCAACAAAAGATTGAGGCAGAAAAAGCAAAACTTAATGATTACATGAAACAATTAGAAGAAGTAACCAAACTTCTAGAAAGATTATAAAATGGAAAAGTTTACAAATATTTTAGATTTTATATCTTGGGTAGAAAAACAAAGAAGATTTACTGAGAAAACATCTTTGGATAGAATTAACTATTATGCATCTTTATTTGACCACCCGGAGTCAACCCTTAGAATTATTCATATAACCGGAACTAATGGTAAAGGAAGTACGGTTGCGGGAATCAGGGCTATCCTCATGGAAGCAGGATTTAATGTAGCCACTTTTACCTCCCCTTATATTACCGTTTTTAATGAACGTATTGAATATAATGGTGTAAACATCAGTGATAATGATTTACTTAAATATGGTAATATGATAATTGATAAGTATGACCAAATAGTTAGTGATGGTTATGATACCCCAAGTTTCTTTGAATTTATTACCCTACTTGCTTTTTTGTACTTTCATGATTTACAGGATTTAGATTTTACCATTTTAGAAGTTGGCATGGGAGGTAGACTTGATTCAACTAATATTGTTAAAAGTGATGTTGCGGTCATATCCAATGTAGCATTAGAACATACTAAGATTTTAGGGGATACTTTAGAAAAAATTGCTATTGAAAAGTTAGGCATTGTTAAAAATGGTGAACCTTTAATTTGTGGAATCAAGGAAGAAAATATCCAAAATTTAGTCAAAAAAGTATGTCAAGAGCGAAATTCAAAACTTTATCTAACCACACCTAGAAAGGCTGAAATAAAAAAGATGGATATTTATGGATCTCATTTTGTGCTAGAAGGCTTTGAGGATGGTCTTTATATCAACTTACCGGGATTTCATCAAATAGATAATGCGAAGGTCATTGTAACAACTATTGAAGTTTTAAATGATTTATACCATGGATTAATCTCTGGTTTTCCAATATCTAAAGATCAAATAAAATTAGGCTTATCTAAAATCATCTGGCCAGGACGTCTAGAAATTTTAAAAGAAAATCCTTTAATTGTTACCGATGGTGCTCATAATAATGATGGTATTACCCAAGTATGCAATTTCGTTAAATCCTTAGATTATGAGTACAAACGTGCGGTTGTATCCATCTCTAAAGATAAAACGTTAAACCAGATGGTCGCAATGCTTGATGATACTTTTGATGAAATAATCTTTACTAAATATGCTTATGCTAGAAGTAGTGATGAAGATGTTTTATTTGTGTTAAGTAACTGTAAAAATAAAATGATGATTCATGATGTTAAAGAAAGTCTTGATTATGTAATGAGTCATCAAGTTCCATTTACTATTTATTTAGGTAGTTTATATTTAGTAACCGATATTCGAAAACTCATTAAAGAAAATGAAAAAAGATAGAATCTTAGGGTTCTATCTTTTTTTAGGTGATTAATCGTAATATTAAGTGGTGATAAAATGTTAAAAGAAATTCCAATATTTGAAAGACCTCGTGAAAAAGCACTTAAGTATGGTATTAAATCTTTAAGTAATCTTGAATTGTTAGAAATTATTTTAAGAACCGGTTCAAAAAATAAAAGTGTGGTGGGACTTTCCCAATCAATCTTAAGTAATGTTGAATCGTTAGCTGATTTTAAAGAAATGACCATTAATGAATTGTTAGAGTTTAAAGGCATTGGCGTTACTAAAGCTATTACCATTTTAGCCTGTGTGGAGTTTGGTGAAAGAATTTGTAATGAAAGAAAAGAAGATGTTAGTTTTATTTCTTCCGAAGATGTTTATAAATATATGAAAAACAAATTCATTGGTTTAAAAGAAGAAAATCTTTATGTGATTTATTTAAATGCAAAAGGAAGCTTAATTTCGGTAAAATTAATGTCTAGTGGTGGGGGTAATTCAACCTTGTTTGATGGAAGATTAATTCTTAAGTGGGCGTTTAAACTTTCAGCTTATGCTTTTATCTTGGTTCATAATCATCCAAGTGGGGATGAAACTCCAAGTATGGCTGATATCAAATATACCAAACAAATCATAGAACTTGCTAGAGTAAATGGTTTTTTAGTCCTTGATCATATAATTATTGGTGATAGTTACTTTAGTATGAAAAGAGATGGAAAACTTAGTAATTTGTTCTAAGTAGCAATCTTTTAACATATGATATTATGATATAAGGGTGATATTATGGAGTTAGAGGTAAAAAGAAAACTAACAACCAAAGAAACAAGCAAAGAAGATACAGTAAAAAAGAATAAGAAGTTACGATATATTGATCGTTTATTTAAACGTATTTTTTTAAGTTCTTTACTTTTACTATTATTAGTTATATCTGATAAGTATATAAAGATAAGAAGTGTCATTAATCATAATTTTAACTTTTTAAAATTGACTAATATTTTAGTTGGTAAAACCGATTTAGTTAATTTTAAAGATTTAGATGTTTTAGTCTATAAAAAAGAAACTTACGACATCGTAACTTTTGATGGTAAATATAATGTGGTTGAAAATATTGGCACTGATGGAGTTGTCGCACTTACTTCGGGAGTTGTAATCAAAACCGAAAAAATTGACAATTATTATAATTTATATATTCAAGGTATTGATGGATTAGTTTATGGCTATCTGCATTTAGAAAGTATTGATTTTCATATTTATGATTATGTTTCATCAAACACAATCATTGGGAAAGCTTCTTATGATAAAGAATCAACCTCATTTAAGTTTAAATTAACCATTGATGATAATGGTACCTACTATGATTACTATCAAAAAGCTGAAGATTAGTTATTTTTTGATTTTACTTTTTGTTCTTTGTGGCTTTACCGGAGAACTAAAAACCTTTTTAGGAATTCTTTTGGTTTTACTTCTCCATGAAGGCGGTCATATCTTTTTTATAAAGTTATTTAAAGGAGATATTAAGATGATTTCTCTTAATTTAGTAGGTGGATTAATGGATGTAAATTTAGATAATCTACCTAAAATTAAGCGAATTATCGTCTATCTTAGGTGGTGTATTAAGTAATCTTTTAGTTTTAGGTTTCTTCTTATTTTTTAACATACAAATTAAACAACTAAGAATCTTTAATAATCTAATGATTATCTTTAATCTTTTACCTATCTTTCCCCTTGATGGATTTCAAATATTAAGGGAAATTCTTACCATCATCTATGATGAAAGCTACTCTTTAGATTTATTAAAATATCTAAATATCTTTATGCTTGTGGTTTTGTCTATTACATGTTATATCTATAAGAGTCTAGGCCTAGTAATTTTAACCATCTTTTTGAGTATTAAGTTTAAAGATTTAATGAAAACTATAAAGTATAAAAAATTAAAATCACAAATTTATTGGACTAATTACTTTAAATATTGATTAAATTATTGTATAATGTAGATGGTGATAATATGAGTAAAAAAGTTTATATAATAATTGTCAGTATTTTAGTTGTAATTCTTGGTACACTTACAACAGTATTAATTATCAAAGGTCCAGTTAAAAAAAGTGATGTAACCTATGGTACTGAAGCTAAAGAATATATGAAGACTTTTGATTTAGAACTTCGTGAAGATGGTGAAGACAAATACTACGTTATTACAGGCTTAACAAGTGGCTACGGAAGAAGTCTTACAAGAATTGAATATCCCGAAACTATCGATGGAATAATGGTAAAAAGAATTGAAACTAATGAAAACAAATTTTATGAATTAAAGAACGCGAAGTATCTTAATATTCCAAAGACAATAGAATTTATTGGTATTAAAGGTACTAATGAAGAAAACTATTTTGAGGGAGCTATTAATTTAGAATCAATTAATGTTTCATCACTAAATGAAAAATACATTAGTATTAATGGGGTATTATATAATAAGGATCAAACTAAATTATTAAAGTATCCTGCTAAGAAGCAAAATGTTAGTTTTGAAATTATGGAAAGTGTCGAAGAAATCAGTGATTATGCTTTTTATGGTACCACAAATTTAACAACTCTAACCCTTTCTAAAAACGTTTCAGTGATTAAGAATTCAGCTTTTAGAAATTCAGCCGCTCTAAGCACGGTTGATTTTACTAATTGTTTAAAACTTGAAGTGATTGAATCTTTTGCTTTCGCAAGTTGTGATAAACTTGATAACGTAAAACTTCCTAATACTTTAACGAAACTTGAGAGTAATGTCTTTGCTGGATGTAAGGTTTTAGCTTATCTATTTGTTCCTAGTTCAGTTGTTAGTTTTGGATATAATATCACTAGTGTTTGTCCTAATATAAGCATTTATACAAGTAGTGATAATCTTGAATTTTTGAAAGAAAATGCGAAACATTTTAGCACTTCAAGGGATTTTGAAGAAAAAATAATGTCAGAATAATTAATTTTTTTGCAAGCAAGTAAAACATAATAGTTTTATTTGTTTGCTTTTTTTTTCGCTTAATGATATAATTTTGAAAGTGTGAAAACATATAAAAAAAGAAAAGGAGACTAATATGAGTAAATTTGTTTATTTATTCAGCGAAGGCGACAAGTCAATGCGTAATCTTCTTGGTGGAAAAGGTGCTAACTTAGCCGAAATGACTAACATTGGTTTACCAGTTCCTCAAGGCTTCACAATCACAACTGAAGCATGTACAAAGTATTACGATGATGGCAAAAAGCTTTCCGATGAAGTTGTTGATCAAATTTATGCAGCTCTTGCAAAAATTGAAAAAATCAACAACAAAAAATTTGGTGATAATGCCAATCCATTACTAGTATCAGTACGTAGTGGTGCTCGTGCATCAATGCCTGGTATGATGGATACAATCTTAAACCTAGGTTTAAATGACATCGCAGTAGAAGGTCTTGCAAAACTTACTGGTAATCCTCGTTTTGCATATGATTCATATCGTCGTTTCATTCAAATGTTTGCAGATGTTGTTATGGAAATCGACAAATCAAACTTTGAAGCATTAATGGATGCGATGAAAGAAGCTAAAGGCGTAAAACAAGATACTGAACTTGATGCTAATGATTTAAAAGAATTAGTAAAAGAATTCAAGGCTAAATATTTAGAATTAAAGAAAGAAGAATTCCCACAAGATCCTAAAGTACAATTACTAGAAGCTGTTAAAGCAGTATTCCGTTCTTGGGATAATCCACGTGCTAACGTTTATCGTCGTCTAAATGGCATTCCTTATTCTTGGGGTACTGCTGTAAACGTTCAAACAATGGTATTTGGTAACATGGGTGATGATTCTGGTACTGGTGTTGCCTTCTCTCGTAACCCTGCAACTGGTGAAAATGTATTATATGGTGAATATCTATTCAATGCTCAAGGTGAAGACGTTGTTGCTGGTATTCGTACACCTAACCCAATTGCACACTTACAAGAAGATAATCCTGCATTATATGAAGAATTCAAGAAAGTAACTAAGATTCTTGAAACTCATTATCGTGATATGCAAGACATGGAATTTACTATTGAAAAAGGTAAATTATACATGTTACAAACACGTAATGGTAAACGTACAGCTCAAGCTGCTTTAAAGATTGCGATTGATCTTGTTAAAGAAGGTTTAATTACTGAACAAGAAGCTGTATTAATGGTTGAACCTAAATCACTTGATGCTTTACTACACAAAGGCTTTGACCAAGCTGCTTTAAAGAAAGCACATCCTATTACAAAAGGATTAAATGCATCTCCAGGTGCTGCTTGTGGTCAAGTTGTATTTAGTGCTGAACGTGCTAAAGAATGTAAAGAACAAGGTATGAAAGTTGTTCTAGTAAGACTTGAAACTTCTCCAGAAGATATCGAAGGTATGATTGCATCTCAAGGTATCTTAACTGGTCGTGGTGGTATGACTAGCCATGCAGCCGTTGTTGCTCGTGGTATGGGTACTTGCTGTGTTGCTGGTGCTGGTGAAATCCGTGTAAATGAAGAAGAAAAATGGTTTGAAGTTGGTGGCAAACGATACAATGAAGGTGACTGGATTTCTATTGATGGAAATACTGGTTATGTTTATGGTGAAGCTATCCCAACTGTTGATGCCACTGTATCTGGTGATTTTGCAACTCTTATGGAATGGGCTGATAAATATCGTGCTCTACATGTAAGAACAAATGCTGATAATCCTCGTGATGCTAGAGTTGCTTTCAACTTTGGTGCTGAAGGTGTTGGTCTATGTCGTACTGAACATATGTTCTTTGATGCTGACAGAATTCCAGCTGTTCGTGAAATGATCGTTTCTGATAATGAAGAAGGCCGTCGTAAAGCTTTAGCAAAATTACTACCTATGCAACGTGCTGACTTTATTGGTATCTATAAAGCTATGGAAGGAAGAAGTGTAACAATTCGTTATCTTGACCCTCCACTACATGAATTCTTACCTCATACAGATGAAGAAATCGCTGATCTTGCAAAAGAAATGGGATTAACATTTGAAAAATTAAAAGCAACAGTTGAAAGTTTACATGAATTCAACCCAATGTTAGGACATCGTGGATGCCGTTTATCAATTACTTACCCTGAAATTGCTGAAATGCAAACTAGAGCGGTAATTGAAGCTGCTATCGAAGTAAATAAAGATGGCTTAAACGTTACTCCAGAAATTATGATTCCACTTGTTGGTGATGTTAAAGAACTTAAGTTTGTACGTGATGTTGTAGTCGCAACAGCTGAAAAAGTTATCGCTGAAAAAGGCGTTAAACTTGCTTACAAGATTGGTACAATGATTGAAGTTCCACGTGCAGCCTTAACTGCTGATGAAATCGCTGAATATGCTGAATTCTTCAGTTTTGGTACTAACGACTTAACACAAATGACATTTGGATTCAGCCGTGATGATGCTGGTAAATTCTTAGAAGAATACTATGCTCGTAAGATTTTTGAAAGTGATCCATTCGCTCACATTGATCAAAAAGGTGTAGGAAAACTAATGAAGATGGCAGTAGAACTAGGTCGTTCTGTTCGTCCTGACTTACATTTAGGTATCTGTGGTGAACATGGTGGTGACCCAGAAACTATTGAATTCTGTCATAACATTGGATTAGACTATGTTTCTTGCTCTCCTTATCGTGTTCCAATTGCACGTTTAGCAGCAGCTCAAGCTAACATTAAGAATCCTCGTAAATAAGTAATAATGAGACTACCATGTTAAATGGTGGTCTTTTTTTAGATAAAAAGGAGAATATCATGAATAAAAAAATTAAAGAATATTTTATCGCTAAAGGCCTTGTAATTGAAAAAAATCAAGGGTATGGCGTTATCAATAATTATGAAGTAAACTTAAATGTCGAAATGCTTCATCAAGTATGTCCTGTTCAACTTCATTTTTCAATGCATGTTGAAGATGACAAAAAAGAACAAATTATCAATGATTTAAATTCACTAGGATTCAAAAGAATTACTTTTGAATTTACTCCATATGGTTTATTTGTTGGTTTAAACGATATAACAGTGAGTAAATTAATGGGTAAAATGGATGATATTTTAAATAAAATCTTTGAAGTACTTGATAAATATGAAATCAAAAAAAATGACTACTGCCCTAAATGTGGGGAAAAACTAGAAGATGAAGTAGTAGTTACTAGTATTGGAATTTTAAATTTTAAAATGCATCCTGCTTGTAAAGCTGAGTTAGTAAAAGAAGATGAAAAAGAAGAAAAAAGTTATATTGAAGCACCAAATAATTACGCCAAAGGTTTCCTAGGAGCTTTAATCGGTGGTATTGTTGGAGTAGTTGCTTTTGAAATTTTCATTAGTTTAAATGTTATTTCTGCCATCAGTGCTTTCATCTCCGTGGCGCTTGGAGCTTTCTTATATCGTAAGTTTGGTGGAAAACCTAATGCTGTCATGCCAATCATGGTTTCGCTTGTAACTTTAGTTTTCATTCTTGGGGATTTAGTCTTCGTCTATGTTCGTGCTGCTGATGCTTATGCACAAATGGAGGGAAGTCTTGTTAATGGAACAGGCTTTAGTGCCTTCTTTGATATTATGAAAGGTGACTATAAACTAGGAGAAGAACTTACATGTAAACAATTCCAAAGTGAATTTTATAGTAACCTAATTGTGTCAATTATATTCATAATTCTTGGTGCTGGATATGAAGTATTTAACATGTTCAAGAATGCTAAATACCAAAAATCGGTAAAATAAATTTAATGCTCACCTTTTAAAGGGTGGGCTTTTTTAGAATTTGAATGGATAATTATTCAAAAATAATCATTTCAAACGCTCTGAGAATGGTTAAGTTAGTTGTCAAAAAATTAAATTTCAATTTTATTGCAAAAAAATAAGGTTTAGTGTATAATATATGCGTTGCGAGTCTGCAACCGCACAAAAGTGGTTTTCAAGTATATTTTAAATATCACCATCCTGGCGTGTCTTAATATTTATAAGGAGGTAAAAAAGATGTACGCAATTTTTATCACTGGCGGTAAACAATATCGTGCTGCTGAAGGTGAAACTATTTTCGTTGAAAAACTAGAAGGCGAAGCTGGACAAGAAGTTGTTTTTGATCAAGTTCTTTTAGTTGGTGACAAAGTAGGTACTCCCCTTGTTGAAGGTGCCAAAGTTACTGGTACAATTGAAAAACAAGGTAAAGGCAAAAAAATTATTGTTTTTAAGATGAAAGCTAAAAAGAATTACCGTAAAAAACAAGGTCATCGTCAAGCTTACACTAAAGTTGTAATTAACAAGGTTGAAGCATAATATGACGAAAGCCAAATTTAGTTATCAAAATCACGATTTTCATACTTTTGAAATCAGTGGTCATGCTGACTACAATGAAGAAGGTTTGGATATTGTGTGTGCGGGTATTTCCGCAACGGTAATTACATCATTAAATTTACTTATGAAGTTAATAGGTCATAGTTATAAGTTTAATGAAAATCAAGAAGAAGGATATATGCATTTTGAAGTAACTGCTTACAATTTTGATCAAGAAACTAAAGACTTTATGAATTTAGTTGTTTCTAATCTAATTGAATCATTACAAGAAATTGAAGAGATGTATCCTAATCATTTAAAAGTAAAAATTGAAAAATAGGAGGTAGCATCATGATAAGATTAAATTTACAATTCTTCGCATCTAAAAAAGGTGTTAGTTCTACTAAGAACGGACGTGACTCTCATTCTAAACGTTTAGGTGCCAAATTATCTGATGGACAATTCGCTACTGCCGGTTCGATTATTTATCGTCAAAGAGGTACTAAGGTTCATCCTGGAAATAACGTTGGTATTGGTAAGGATGACACATTATTCTGTATGATCGATGGTATCGTTAAATACGAACATAAGGGTATGAGCAAGAAACAAGTTTCTGTATATCCAGTAGAATAATTGCCAAACAATAAGCACTTGGATACCAAGTGCTTATTATTTTTAAGAAAGGAGATACTATGTTTGTAGATAGTGTAAAAATATATGTAAAAGCCGGCAACGGGGGAAATGGTGTTGTGGCTTTTCGACATGAGAAATACGCAAATATGGGTGGACCATCTGGTGGTAAAGGAGGAAGAGGTGGCGATGTCATCTTCGTTGGTGAAGAAGGACTAACAACACTACTTGATTTCCGTTTCACAAGAAAGATTGTAGCTACCAATGGTGAAAATGGTATGCAAAAAGATATGTATGGCCATGATGGTGAAAATGTGTATGCGAAAGTACCGATTGGAACAACAATCATCAATGCTGACACAGGTCAAGTAATTGGTGATATTACAAAACATGGTCAAGAAGTAATCGTTGCTCATGGTGGTCGTGGTGGAAAAGGCAATGCCGCTTTTGCTAACTCGCGTAATACCGCTCCCCAAGTATGTGAAAAAGGAGAACCCGGTGAAGAGTTTAACGTTCAACTTGAACTAAAGGTTTTAGCCGATGTTGGTCTTGTTGGTTTCCCTAGTGTTGGTAAAAGTACTTTAATTACCATGGTATCAAAAGCAACCCCAAAGATTGCGGAATACCACTTTACAACACTTAACCCTCATTTAGGTGTTGTTGGCGTTAAAGATGGTAGAAGTTTTATTATGGCGGATTTACCAGGTTTAATTGAAGGTGCTCATCTTGGAGCTGGTCTTGGCATTCAATTTTTGAAGCACATCGAAAGAACCAGAGTTATTGTTCATATTGTTGATATGAGTGGTACGGAAGGAAGAAATCCGGTTGATGATTATTTAACCATTCGTAAAGAACTAGGTGAATATGATCCTAAGTTATTAAAACGTCCTGAAATAATTGTCGCCAACAAAATGGATATTACCGGTAGTGAAAAGAATCTTCAAGAATTTGAAGAAAAACTTGGCATTAAAGCTATTCCAATTTCCGCCGCAACCAAACAAAATCTTGATGAATTATTATATCGCATTGCTGATGTCTTAGATGAAGTAAGAAAAAATCATCAATTAGAAGAAATCAGTGATAGCGTTGTTGAATATAAGTTTACCCCACCTACTGATGATTATACCATCACCAAAGATGATAAGGGGATCTACCATGTTGAAGGACCAGCAATCAAAAAATTATTTGATCGCACTGACTTTAACAATGAAACTAATGTTAGGATTTTTGCTCAAAAGCTAAGAAAAATGGGAGTCGATGAAAAACTTAGAAAACTAGGTGTACAGCACGGCGATACTGTTTTAATTCTTGGATATGAATTTGAAATGTTTGAGTAAAATTATTAACATATAATAAATCTAATGGGACCATTTTTGATGGCCTAAATAGAAAGGAAAAATTATGAAAAAAACACTTATTAAACAAATGGTTACCTTGGGTATTTTAGGAGGCCTTGTTGCGGCATTATCCTTAATAAAAATACCACTTGGACAATTTAGTATTACTCTTGCATTAATACCTCTAGTTGTTGGTGCCATCCTTTATGGACCTAAAGGAGGAGCCTTCCTTGGATTAATCATGGGAGTAGTCATTTTATTTGTTGATGCAGCATACTTTTATGCCTTCAACCCTTTTGGAACGATTGTTACTGTATTACTCAAGTCTACAGCAGCTGGTTTTGTTTCCGGTTTGGTTTATAATTTACTAAAAAAGAAGACCAAACTTGGTAGTATTATTTTAGCGACAATTGTTGCTCCGATTGTTAATACGGGAGTATTCCTTCTTGGATGTTTAATATTCTTTTATCCGTTAATTCAAGGGGCCGCAAGTGAAGCTGGACAAGGCGTATTAGTCTTTATTCTTGTGTCATACATCGGGTTAAACTTTATTGTTGAATTTACAATCAACTGCGTTTTAGCTCCATCAGTTGTCTATTTAATTAATGTTATTTCTAAAAATTATGATTTAGGTACAAAAGAAGAATAGGTGATAAAATGATTATATTATTTGATGTAGGAAATTCTAATATTAAAATTGGACTTTCAAACGGTAAAGATGTTAAACAAATGATTCGATTGAAATCAGAAATTCATAAAACTGCTGATGAATATTATTTAGTAATCAGTAATTTTCTTAAAGGAAAAAACGTTGAAGGTGCTATCATCTCAAGTGTGGTACCAGAACTTACAACCATTTTATCGGTTATGTGTAAGGAATATTTTAATATTGACCCCTTAGTCTTTGGTCAAAAATTAAAAACTGGGTTAATGATTATCGCAGATAACCCAAGAGAAGTCGGTGCTGATTTAATCGCTGATGGGGTCGGCTCAACAGCTTACGGTAGTAACGTTTTAGTTGTCGATCTTGGTACCGCAACCAAGTTTATTTACGTTCAAAATAAGATCTTTAAAGGTTGTACGATTGCACCAGGTGTTCAAAGTTCCTTGAATTCTTTAGTCTCATCTACTGCCTTACTTCCTAAAATTGAAATAAAAGCACCTAAAAAAGTACTTGGAAATAATACAATTACTTGTATGCAATCTGGGGTTACTTTCACCTATGCATCAATGATTGATGGGATGATTGAAAGAATTAAACAAGAAGAAGGTCTTGAAGAACTAACTGTTGTTGCGACAGGAGGCCTCGCCAAAGCGATTGTTCCCCTTTGCTTTAATGAGATAATAACTGATGAATTCTTAACTTTAAAAGGAATTTTACAAGTATATTTAAAAAATAACAACTAAAAGTAAACCGTTCTTAGAGCGTTTGAGTTTGAAAAAATGGATAATTATTCATCTCAAACGCTTTTTTTTATCCTTTTTTGACAATTTATGATAAAATATACATGCATGAAATTAAAGTAGGTGAATACAATGTATGAAAATATTGACAAAAATAAATACACTCCAATGATGAGACAATACTTAGAAATTAAAGAACAATACCCCGATACTTTAGTTTTCTTTCGCTTAGGAGATTTCTATGAAATGTTCTTCAATGATGCTTTAGTCGCAAGCCGTGAGTTAGAGATTGTTTTAACAGGTCGTGATGCGGGAACTCAAAATGACCGTGTTCCGATGTGTGGAGTACCTCATCACGCAGTTAATAGTTATATTGAAAGACTATCAGAAAAGGGTTACAAAGTTGCTATTGTTGAACAACTAGAAGAACCTAATGGACAAAAACTAGTAAAACGAGATATTGTTAAAATAGTAACTCCTGGTACTAACATTGACCAAGAATACCTAAATGAAAAAAATAATAGCTACTTAGGTTGTGTCGATAAAAACCCTAGTGGATATTTCTTAGCATATATTGAACTATCAACCGGGGAAACCAAGATTACTCAATTTGATGCAATTGAACTTGTATATAGCGAATTATCAAAACTTGCAATTAAAGAAATTGTTGTCTCTAAAAACTTTAATCATTCTATTTGTCAATTTTTAAGTAACAATTATGGTATTTTAGTATCATATAGTGATGAAACTAACATTGATTCATACATGGATCATCTAGTTGATACCTTAAATGAAAAAGAAAAAGAATGTGCTAAGCGACTACTTTTCTATGTTGTACAAACTCAAAAGCGTGTGCTTGTCCATTTACAACCATTTACTAAATATCAAACTAAAGATTACCTAAGACTTAGTGAAAATAGTATTAGAAACTTAGAGATTGTTGAAACTAATAAAGGGGTAAAATTTAAAAACAATTTATTTGTTGTCCTTGATCACTGTTCAACAGCGATGGGATCAAGATTCTTAAAGAAAAGTCTTTTATACCCTTTAGTTAATCTTAACAAAATCAATCAAAGATTAGATATCATAGAAGAATTACAACGCAATTATCTTCATACTAATGATTTAAAAAGCCAATTACAAGAAATCTATGACCTTGAAAGAATAGTTGGAAGAATTAGTTATGGTAACCTAACTCCCAAAGATTTAATTCAATTACGCATTTCTTTAGGGGTACTACCGAATGTTAAGTTAATTCTTTCCAAAATGAAAGGTAAAGTCTTACCTCAAATTGGTGAAAGTATCAATGATTTTAAAGAACTTCATAGTCTTTTATTTAGGGCCATTGATGAGAATGCCGGATATACCTTAAAAGATGGTAATGTAATTAAAAATGGCTTTAATGAAGAACTAGATAAAATCAGAAATATTGGTAGTACAAATCGTGAGTACCTAACTAATCTTGAACTCCGTGAAAGAGAAAGAACGGGAATTAAGAATTTAAAAGTTGGTTATAACCGTGTTTTTGGTTACTATATTGAAGTAACGAAATCTAACCTTGAAATGGTAAAAGATGAATATGGTTATATTAGAAAACAAACCACCAGCAATTCTGAACGTTACATTACCCAAGAATTAAAAGAACGTGAAGCCTTAATTCTTCGTTCTAGTGAGATGAGTATTGAACTTGAAGTTAAAATCTTTAATGAAATTCGTGAACAATGTAAAGATAACACGGTAATGTTACAAAAACTATCAAGTATTATATCAGAACTAGATATGTTAATTTCTTTAAGTGAAGTTGCTAAAAAAAATAACTATGTTCGACCAACATTTTCCTTATATAATGATTTAGAAATAATTGGTGGACGTCATCCCATAATTGAAGATGTAATTGAAGGAGAGTTCATCCCTAATGGTTTAACATTATATAATGCTGATAAAGTACTATTAATAACCGGACCTAACATGAGTGGTAAAAGTACCTTCATGAGGCAAAATGCTTTGATTGCGATTATGGCACAAATTGGTTCTTTTGTTCCGGCAACAAAAGCTACCCTTCCCATCTTTGACCAAATATTTACAAGAATTGGTTCAAGTGATAATATTATGGGTGGTGAATCAACCTTCATGGTCGAAATGTTAGAAGTAAATGAAGCCTTAACTAACGCGACTGAACAAAGTTTAATTATCTTTGATGAAGTTGGACGTGGTACCGCAACCTATGATGGTATGAGTTTAGCTCAAGCAATTATTGAATATTTACATAATAATGTTAAGGCTAAATGTTTATTTTCAACTCACTATCATGAACTTACTAATCTTGACAAGAGTTTAGGTTTCTTAAAAAATGTTCATGTAGAAGCCAAAGTTGGTGGAAATTTAGAAGATTTAATATTCCTTCATAAGGTCGTTCCCGGACCATCAGATGAAAGTTATGGTATTAATGTCGCAAGTCTTGCTAAAATACCTTTACCAGTAGTCTTAAGAGCTAAAGATATTCTTGAAAAGTTAGAATCATCTAATCACTATAATTCTGAAGAATTGTCAATCAATAATTACAAGGAACCAGTAATCATCGATAAAACGGATCCTCGCTTAAAAGAACTATATAACGAAATTAAAAATGTTGACCTTGATTCAATGAAACCAATTGATGCTTTATTATATCTTTCTAAACTTAAAGATGAGGTAAATAAGAATGAATAAACAACCAATTATTGAATTATCTGAAGATTTAAGAAATAAAATATCCGCCGGAGAAGTAGTAGAACGCCCATCAAGTGTCGTTAAAGAACTTGTCGAAAATAGTTTAGATGCAAATGCAACCAAGATTAAGGTTGAATTAATAGATGGAGGTTTAAAGAAAATTATTGTAACTGATAATGGCTATGGCATGACTCAAGATGAAATTCCTGTAGCTTTAAAACGCCATGCTACAAGTAAAATTAAAACCAGTGATGACTTGTTTTATATCACTTCCCTAGGATTTAGGGGTGAAGCTTTACCTTCTATTTCGTCTGTATCTAAGTTTACGATAACTTCAAGCACTAACTCACTAGATGGTTATTACTACCATTATGAGGGAGGAAAATTAATTGAGAAAAATCCTTCCCCCATGAATGTTGGTACCAAAATTGAGGTAGCTGATTTATTCTATAATACTCCAGCAAGATTTAAACATCTATCGAGTATTCCTCAAGAATTATCACATATAACTGCTTTTATTAATCGTATGGCGCTTGCGAGAAGTGATGTGTCATTTACTTTAGTCAATAATGGTAAAACCTTACTTCAAACAAATGGTGATGGAAATCTTGAATCCATCATTAATGAAACATACGGAAATGTAGTTGCTAAAAACTTAGTTCATTTTAGTAATAAGAATGAATTATATGCTATTGAAGGAATGACAACAAACAATACTATCAATAGATCTAATCGAAATAGTATGAATTTAATTGTTAATGGAAGAATTATTAGAAATATGAGTTTAGTCTACGCAATTACTGATGCTTATAAGACCATTCTTCCAATCGGTAAATACCCAGTTACCGTCTTAAGTATCTCTTGTGATCCATCACTTGTTGATGTCAATGTTCATCCATCGAAACTAGAGATTAGATTTACTGATGAGGCTAGTTTAAAGTCATTAATTACGAGAACTATCTATGCAAATTTAATTAAAAAAGAAATGATAATTAATGAACTTGAGACAAATGATGACAGAACTCCTCAAAATGTAACCCAAATTACAGCGTTTGAAACCAAAAAAGTCGATGAAATACCCACTGAATCGTTGTGGGAGATGTTTGATGATGCTAAGCCAACTACCCAAAATGAGGAAGAACCTGGAGAAACTACCATAGATATTATCAAAGAAGAACCCAAAGTAACTTATCGAGAAGTACCTATTTTTAAAGAAAATGACAAAATTTTCTTTAAAAATTTTACTTACATTGGCCAATATGCTAAAACATATTTACTAATGGAATATCAAAAAGATTTGTATTTAATTGACCAACATGCCGCAATGGAAAGGTTTATGTATGAAAAAATAAGTAAAGAACTTTCGACACCTTCAAATAATACCTATGAACTTCTTGTTCCTATTAAACTAGAATATAATATTTCAACTATTCCTTTAATCTTAGAAAAGAAAGATGAAATAACGAGACTTGGCATTGAACTTGAAGAGTTTGGACCAACAACTATTATAGTTAGAGTAGTACCAGTATGGATACCTAAGGACTATTGTGTAGAATTTATCCGTGATATTATTAATCATATTATTACCAATCGTAATGTAAATAAAGGGGTAATGTTTGATAGTCTTGCTAAAACGTTGAGTTGTAAAAAATCAATTAAAGGTAATATGAGTATTACAGAACTTGAAGTTCAAGCCTTAATGAAAAAACTTGATGAATGTAATTTTCCATATACATGTCCTCATGGTAGACCGACTATTATCAAATTTACCGAATATGAAATTGAAAAAATGTTTAAGCGAGTAATGTAATGAATAAAGTAATAATTATAGCAGGTCCTACCGGGGTTGGAAAAACAAAACTATCAATTAGTATTGCAAAAGCACTACATACGAAAATTATTAATGGTGATGCTTTCCAAGTATATAAATATATGGATATCCTAACGGCGAAAATCAAAGAAGAAGAAAAATCAGGAATCACTCACTACATGTTTGATATCTTAGAACCTACAGAAGAATTTTCCGTTGCTGAATATCAAAAACAAGTAAGAACCTTAGTTGATACCTTAAATGATGAAGGTATAATTCCCATTATTGTGGGGGGAAGCGGACTATATTTAGATAGCGTAATTTATGATTATCAATTTCCTGAAACCTCAAGTAGGGAAAGTGACTCTATGTATGATGAATACTCAAACGAAGAACTTCATGAAATACTTGAAAAACTAAATCCTGAGGCAGCTCTAAAGGTTCATATGAATAATCGTAAAAGAGTAATTAGAGCCATTGAACTTTCAAAAACTACAGGAACGATCAATTCATTTAATAACAAGTTAGTTTATGATGCCTTAGTCTTTTTCTTAGAAGATGAAAGAGAAAACTTATATGAGATAATCAACAAAAGAGTAGATGAAATGATAGATAATGGTTTGCTTGAGGAAGTTAAATTCTTAAATGATCATTTTACTTTAAGTAAAACGGCCAAAGGAGCCATTGGATTAAAAGAATTATTACCTTATCTAAATAATGAAACAAGCTTAGATGAAGCCATTGACAATATCAAAAAGAATACTCGTCATTTCGCAAAGCGTCAGTTTACATGGTATCGTAATAAAGATAATGTCATTCATATAAAGATTAATCGTCATAACTTTGATGAAACAGTTAATCAAGTATTAGATATAATTAAAAACAAATGGAAATAAACCTCAAATTTTTGGGGTTTATTTATTTTTTTTAATAGTCGTGAATATAATGTAATGGTGAAAAACATGAGAAAAAAACTATTAAAACTATTTGGATATGTCTTATATGTTATAGTTATTATAGCGATTATTAAAACAAAAACTTATATCAGTACTAAAGATATCGAAACCATTAATAAAAAAACTATTGATTTTGAAGTAACCAGTAAAGCTTGTATCGTAATCGATGAAAAAAGTGGGGAAATCTTATATGAAAAGAATGCCTATCAAGTTATACTACCTGCCTCCATTACTAAGATATTAACCTGTATTACTGCCCTTGAAGTCTATAACTTAGATGATTATTTATTGATTACTCATGAAATGATTAATGTAGAAGGATCAAAAATGTATCTGGAAGAAGGAAAGATGGTAAGTATCTCTACCTTATTATATGGTTTAATGATGGTATCGGGAAATGATGCAGGGACTAGTTTAGTTAAAGGATATGGAAATGGTACAACTGACTTTATCGATAAGATGAATGAAGTAGGAAAAAAAGCTGGGATGAAATATTCAAAATTTTACAATGCGACTGGTCTTGATGATAGTACCAACAACTATACATGTGCATATGATATGGCTTTAATTACCAAGTATGCCTTAAATAATAAAAACTTCTTAGAGTTTTTTGGCTGTAAAAATAAAGTAATAACTGAAGGTGATAAGAAGTTTTATTTAAGACATAAACATCGTATGCTTCATTATAATGACTATATCAAAGGTGGTAAAACAGGTTACACTAAACATGCAGGAAGAACACTTGTTAGTTATTTTGAAAACGACAATAAAGGAATTATCGTAGTAACCATGGATGCTTATAATGACTGGAAAATCCATGAATCTTTTGAAAAACTATATTTAGAAGAAGAAAATAGTTACTTTAAATTATTAAGTACTTTTCAAAAGCACCCCTTCTCAGAGCGTTTGAGAGGTAAAAAAGATGATTAATCGTATTTGGAACGTTCTCTTAATTGTTGGTATCATTGTTAGTATCTTTACCGGAAACATCGATTCGATGGGAAAAATCATAATGAATAGTGCAAATGAAGCATTTCAAATCTTTTTTAATGTAGCGCTGGTGATCCTTTTTTGGGGTGGTATTTTTAATATTGCGATTGAAAGTGGACTTATCAAAAACCTTACCAGAATCTTTAAAAAGCCACTACTAAAGCTTTATCCCGAACTTTCCATTGATGATATTGCTTTAGAATATATTGCATCAAACATCATCGCTAACCTCCTTGGTCTAGGTTCTGCCGCAACCCCACTAGGTCTTAAGGCCTTTAGTGAACTTCAGAAGAAGAACGAAAACAAAGATAAACCATCAAGAAGTATGATTACATTTATTCTAATGAATGTAAGTTCCTTAACCCTTTTTCCAACAACAATACTAGGTATTAGAGCAATGTATCATGGAACAAATGAACCATCACTCCTTGTATTAATGATTATTGGTACTACGGTATCTGCTACAATGGCCATTATTCTTGATCGTTTATTTTATATGATTGAAAAAAGAAGAGCTAGAAAATGAAAGTAGTCGTATTTTATATTTTATTTATTATAATCTATGGAATAATTAAAAAAGTAAATGCTTTTGATTCTTTCTCAAGGGGAATCGAAAATAACTATAAAACCATTCTTAATATATTTCCAACGATTTTTATCTTAATTGTTGCGATAAACGTCTTTGTAAATAGTGGAATCATTGACATCATTTCAACCATTATTCCTACTAAAGTTCTTAAGCCAGAGTTATTTTTCCAAGCCTTTTTAAGACCAATTTCTAGCAGTAGTGCTATGGTAATGATGGTTAAAATCTTTGAAAATTATGGGGTTGATTCCGTTACAGCGAAGATTTCATCAATTATTCAAGGATGTAACGATACAACGATCTATGTTATTGCTTTATATTTTGGTAGTATAAAGTTAAATAATATTGGTAATTCTTTAAAGATTGGTTTATTAAATGATGTTTTAACTTTTCTTTTTGTTTTTTTCTTATGTTATTTGTTTTATAAAGGTTAATTTTTAGGTAAATAATATTAATGAAATAGTAAAATTATTGCATTTTACTGCAAAAACTTTCAAAAATAAAAAGTTTCTGCAGTTGAGTGCAAAAACTTAGATTATTTTTAAAGAATGTAGTATAATATTTTTGGAGGTTAAGACTATGATAACAACCCAAAAACTTAAAAAAAGAGATATTTACCTTAACAAATTAATCGGATTTAAAGATACCGAACCAATCAAGGTAATTACCGGTATCCGTAGATGTGGTAAGTCAAGTTTATTGAAACTAATGATTCAATTTCTTCTAGAACAAGGAATTAATGAAGAACAAATAATTAATATTAATTTTGAATCCCATGATTTTAGAAAAATGAATGTTGATGAACTATATCATTATGTTAAAAATAAAATTATCCCTCATAAAAAAATGTATATGTTTTTTGATGAATTACAACGCATTGATTCTTGGGAGGATGCTGTAAATTCATTTCGTGTAGACTTTGATTGTGATATTTATATTACTGGCTCAAATGCATACTTATTATCATCGGAATACTCAACTTATCTATCAGGCAGATGTGTAGAAATCAAGATGCTACCTCTATCGTTTGAAGAATTTTTAGAGTTTCATGAGTTTAAAATCAAAGAACTTACTGATGCTTTAAATAAGAAAAGGAGGGGTGTTTATGATAAAAATAACCTACAATATAATATCGAAGATATATTTAATGCGTACCTTCGATTTGGTGGTATGCCTGGTATTTCTGAGGTTGGACTTGAACAAGAAAAAGCCTTTACTTTATTAGATGGAGTCTACTCAACCGTAATTGTTCGTGATATTTTAGAAAGAGAAAAAAGAAGAGGACAACAACGAATCACTGATTCATTCTTGTTAAGAAAAATTGTTTTATTCCTCGCTGATAATATTGGAAATAATATCTCCATTTCCAACATCGGTAATGTCTTAGTAAATGAAGGTTTGTTAGAAGAAAACGATCGTAAGAAATCACCAAGTGCGCATACTGTCCAAGCATATGTTGAAGCTTTACTTGAAAGTTATTTCTTTTATGATATTAAACGCTTTGACATAAAAGGTAAAGAATACTTAAGAACTCTTGGAAAATACTATATTGTAGATATCGGCTTAAGAAATTATTTATTGGGATTTATAGACATTGACAGAGGTCATATTCTTGAAAATATCGTTTATTTTGAATTGTTAAAAAGAGGTTATGATGTTTCAATTGGAAAAATAGATAATTTAGAAATTGATTTTATTGCGACAAAACAAGATGAAAAAATTTATTTTCAAGTAACTGAAAGCATGACAAATGACGATGTTAGAAAAAGAGAGTTAACTCCTTTAATGAAGATTGATGATAACTATGAAAAGATAATTCTAACCCTTGATCAAGATGATTTTGTTTCCTATAAGGGAATTAAATGTATAAATTTAATTGATTGGTTAATCGATTAATGAGTAGAAGATTTAATTTTCTACTCATTTTTTATTAGAATTTCATAAAAATCATTTGTTTAATGTTTAAAGTATTTACTATTTCTAACCTTATTTATAGCGATTGAGAAGAAAAAAAGGTTAATAATTACCTTTTAAACGCTATTTTAGACGTTTTAGGGATGGATTTTTGGTGATAAAAATCGACAAATTTTTGTTTTTTTATACTACAAATAGTTATTAAATATGGCTTTTATCTTTTGATTAAGCGTGGAATTTGGGGCTTAAACTTGAAAATTTAAAAAGAAAGCGAATTTTGTAAAAATATGTGATTATTTTGATTGCAAAAAAATGACAATTTTGGTATAATATACTTAACAAAATTGGGAATTTTTTGGAGGAAATAATGGAAAGAATACAAAAGCGCATCGCTGCTAGTGGTATTACCTCCCGCCGCAAAGCAGAAGAATTGATATTAGAGGGACGAATTAAAGTGAATGGTGAAGTGGTAAATACACTTGGATATAAGGTTGGGCCAAGAGATGAAGTAACGGTCGATGATGTAGTTTTGGTTAGACTACAAAAAAAGTATTACGCATTAAATAAACCACGTGGGGTTATTTCTTCATGTAGTGATGAACATGGAAGAACAACTGTTATTGATTGCATACCATCAGAATTAAAAGATGATCATCTTTTTCCTGTTGGTCGTCTTGACTATGATACAAAAGGGGTTATCCTTCTAACTAATGATGGTGACTTTATGAATCAAATGGTTGGACCTAGCAGTGGTATTCAAAAAGAATATTTAGTTAGAGTTAAAGGAATTGTGACTTCAGCTGATTTGACAAAACTTGAAAAAGGTGTTAAACTTAATGGTCGTATGACCCTTCCTGCGCTTGCAGAAATAGAGAGTTTAGATCGTAAAAACAACTCAAGTTTAGTTCGTATTACCATTACTGAAGGTTTATACCATCAAGTAAAAGAAATGTTTAATGCGATAGGTCATGAAGTAAAAAGACTTACACGTGTTAGATTTGGTAATATTAAAATTGATGATCTAAAAGAAGGTGAAGTACGTAGTTTAACAATTCATGAAGTGAAAACTTTATATGAACTTGCTAAAGCTAGTAAAGTCTTGAAGAAGGAGCAAACAAGAAACGTTCGCGTTTATAGTTAGTTAAAATATGTTAGAATTTGAATTTGGTATATTAGAATGGTTTTGTAAAATTGGAAATAAATTTTTTGATATTTTCTTTTATTTAATCAGTCAACTAGGTGGAAGTGTCTTTTTAATTGCGATACTTGGAATTATTTATTGGTGCTTCGACAAAGAAAAAGGTGAAAAAATTGGTTATGCCATTCTTACATCGGTTTGTTTAAATGGCTTAATTAAAAGTTTTGTAAATTCTAAACGTCCTTTTATGTATGAAGGTAGGGAACATTTACAAAAATTTAAAAATAGTAAGTTATCAGATAGTGCTACAGGATCATCATTTCCAAGTGGTCATAGTCAGATTGCTGGTTCACTATATGGTAGTATTATGATTAGCTTTAAGAAGAAGTGGATTAGGATTGTTTGTATTGTATTAATGATTTTAATTCCTATTTCTAGACTATATCTTGGGGTTCATTTTCCTCATGATATTGTGGTTGGCTTAATTCTTGGCTTATTAGTTACCTTTCTTTCCTTTTTCCTACTTAATAGATTTCCTCAAAAAAAGTTCCTAATATACTTAATTACTTCAATTCTATTTTTACCGTTTATGTTCTTTAAAAATGCTGAACATGACTTTATTAGAGGATATGGATTATTCGTTGGTTTTTGTTTAGGAGCGTTTGTTGAGAATAAATGCATTAAATTTTCTACTGATATTACGCCTTTAAAGAAGGTTATTAGAACTCTTGTAGGAATATTTTTTGTAGGAATTACCTTTGTAATCACCCAACTTATCCCTGATTCTATCAGTCATATTCCAGTAATTACAATTCTTATCTATGGTTTAATTGCCTTTCTTGCGATTGGCGTTATTCCTTTCCTTTTTAAAAGTGAGAAAAATCCGAATGGTATTTAATTATACCATTCTTTTTATTTGAAAAAAATGTAATTTTCAAGTATAATTTAAATGGTGATATTATGAATAACTATGAAGCATTAAAAAGCAATTTAATCCCTCCTCATATTCTAAATGAACTACTTAATGTATATAAATGGATGGGTAAAAATGAAGATATCGAGGAGAAATTAGGCGATACAGCTCAACAATTAATGGAGAAAAATCTTGAAAAAGAGGTTGAATTCTTGTGTAAGTACTTGAATTTAAAGGTTAGTGATAACCGTATGCGATTACTTATAACTAAAGGATCAAACAGTTTAAACAAAGAAGAACAAGCTGTTACCTCAATTAAAGATGTTTTACGTACAATCATTAATGATGCTAAAGAATTTCCCTTCAATGGTAGTGATTTATTACAATATTTGAATAAAATATTTGGTAAAAATTCAACTAAATTTACTACCAGAATCTATAATGAACTACTTGTAGGTGAGTTTGATCCTAAAAAAACTAGTATTAGAGCAATGCTAGAGAATATGTTAAATGAATATCACAAAAATCTTCAAAACAAATCATATGAAGCAATCTACCTAAGTATGGTAACGTACTTACAAATGGACATTATGAGACCATATGACAATCACTCTGATTTTGGATGCCTTTTAGCTTTATACTATATGATGTTAAAATCAGGATGTATTTGTTTTAAGTATTTTGGCTTTTTTGAAGGTATTTTATCGGATGAAGCATCCTGGAATGAACTTAAAAAATTATGTTATGTTAATTTTCCAACTAGTCCAATCCAAGTTAATGTCATTATGAAGAAAGTTTTAACTATGATTGAAGAAAATTATCAGAAACTTAGTGATATCTTAAAGCATAAAGTCTATGAAAAACGAATGTTTAAGTCTGATGGTTTAGAACAAACAATTTTACGTATGCCTTATACCTTCACAAAAGAAGATGTCAGAAAATATCATCCAAATGTTAGTGAATCAACGCTTAATAGAGCTTTATTTAAACTACGTGATGAAAAAGTAATCATGCCACTAGGTAAAGGTCGTAGTGCAAGATGGGTAAAATTAATATCTGATGATGATCCAAGGGTATTATTTGGTGGTAATTATGAAAATCGAGACTAATTATCATACCCATACTTATTTATGTAAGCATGCTGAGGGTACCGCAAGCGATTATGTCAAATATGCGAAGGCTCATGGCTATAAAGAAATTGCGATTACTGATCATGGACCATTAATTGATTCCATTTTAGCTTACTTTTACTCAAGACGAATGTCAATGGATGAATATGAGAATATCTATTTAGATGATATTCATCAAGCAAAGCAAGAAGAAGGGATCAAAGTATATAGTGGCCTGGAAATTGAATACTTTCCAGAAATGGATGACTATTACAAAAAGTTTTTACGTGAACTTGACTTTCTAATTTTAGGACAACATTATTACTGGTTGAACGATCACTATCATAATATCTATGATCCTCAAAGTCATGAGTCAATCAAAGCATATGAAGAAAGTGTGGTAAACGGAATTAAAACAGGATACTTTAAGATAGTTGCTCACCCTGATATTTACTGTGTAAAATACGGTGTGTGGGACGATGAATGTGAAAAAGTCGCACAATCCATCATTCAAACGGCGATGGAGCATAACGTATTACTAGAACTTAACGCCAATGGAGTTAGAAATTGTATTAGAAAGAAAATTTCCTATATAACCCCAGATGGACACTTGAGCTATGGATATCCAAAATATGAATTTTGGAAACTTGTAAAAAAGATGAACGCTAAGGTCATTATAAATGATGATGCTCATTTCTTTAGATGCTTAAACGATGATGCGACTAAAGAAGTATATAAGCTTGCAGAAGAGCTTGGTTTAAATGTCGTATCAAGACTAGAATAAACCGTTCTGAGAGCGTTTGAAAAAATAAAAGACGAATAATTAATTATTTAAATTATATAGTCAATCTCTAAAATAAGGAGATTGGCTTTTTTTTATTGGTTGTTGATGATTAAAAAGAATAAACCATAAAAAAGGGTAAATTTAGGTTTTCAACACAAATGTGAATAAATAAACATATAAGGGGATAAAAAGAGAAATAGAGCCTTTTTACCCTTTATTATGACACTTTTTAAATATAGTCATAAAAGTTAAAATGAGTTAGTTTAAAGACAAGAAATGATAAAATTCGACAATTAAACACTCCAAATTAAGTAGATGAAGTGTTTAATGGTTCTTTTAGTTGAATTACTATACAGTTAATTTACTTCCTATAATATATATTATGTTAACCAATAAAAAAGCAAAGTAAAACCGAAATAAATTAACAATTATTTATTAATTGTGTATAAGTTGATATCCACATTTTTAATGGTTGATAGTTGATAACTATAATATGAATGTTGATAAAATATTAGCTTTTGTGAATAACATTTATAAATTGTACAAAAATCGAATTGATAATTAATCAGCTTTTTTAATTTCATCCGTTCTGAGAGGGGTTATTTTTATAGCTATTATTCATTATTTGTAATATTGTTTATATTCTTAATTATTTACTATCTAATTCTTTATTTGCTTTTTATTATTTTATAGACACTCTTATCCTTAATTGATCCACTTTATTATAAACCAGGTATTTTAATAGCTTTCTTATAAAAGATGGATGGTGATTTATCTTACTTTGTTTATTTCATCTTTTCTAGGAAGGGTATTTTAGGGGGTATTTTTGATTTATTGCAAGTTACTAGTATTTATTCATTTCTTTGGCTATCTTTTAGATTTAATGCTTGTATGAGCTTTATTTTTTATAATAATATATGTTTTAATATTCATTTTGTTAGTTTGAACCTAAAAATAAGGGTATTTTTGATATGAATGCGGTTATTAGTATTTATTCAATTTAATAATAAAAATGCGAAAATATAGCCTTTTTTGGGCTTATTTTTTAAAATAATTATGTTTTTGTAAATGAAAATGTCAAGCTCTAAAAAGCTTGACAGTTATATTTTTTAGTTATTTTGAATAAAAATCAACTATTGTTTTAAATAATTCTAGTTTAATTTCCTCATTTTCATTATGAACCTCATGTCTTGCATTAGGGATTACTTTAGAGGTAACGTTTAATCCATATTTTTTATAAAGCTTTTCTAACTTTAAGATGGACTTTCCATAATTACTTACGGGGTCTTCTTTTCCTGAATAAATGAAAATCTTAACTTTAGGGTTTATGCGTTTCAAATTCTCTGGTTTAACATTTTCACACATCATTTTAGCCATAGAATAAAAGTAGTTAGTTGGAAAGTCTTTTCCACAGTATGGACTTTCTTCAAAGGCTTTAATGTTATGGGGATTTCGGCTGAGCCATCCATATTTAGGATGATCTTTTTTGAATTTTTTGTTAAAGCCGGTAGTTGACATATTTAAGACGAAGTTGGAATATTTGATTTTACCATCTTTAGTGAAAAGTTTTAAAAGCGGTTTTCCAAATTTATATTTTCCCCCGCCAATGTCTGTACCACTTAAAACGACATAATCAAAGTCATTTGGGTATTTTTGAATATATCTTTGAGCTGCCATTGAGCCCATGGAATGAGCAAATAAGCAACGTTTAGTATCTTTAAAGTATTCATCGTATTCATCACGGACAAGTTTCATCGCTTTAATGACCGCATCCATAAAGTCATAGTCGGTACATTCGCCTATTTTTTCAATGGATTCGGCAGAATCACCATGTGCATAGTGATCATGACCAATAACGATAAAGCCTTCTTTAACAAAATAGTTAGCCATCTCATCAAATCTTAAGATATTTTCGGCCATACCATGGAAGATCTCAAGGCATCCTCTTACTTTCATGCCTTCTTCTTTCCAGATATAGGAAACAATACTAGTTTTGTTATCAAATTTGAATATTCTTTGTTCTCTCATTCGGTAATCTCCTTTAGAATTGAAGTTCCAATAACTGGGGATTCGGTATCAAAGTTTTCACAAATTGTTTTTCCAACACATGCGAAAGAAACTAAATCGTTAAGACGTTTACCTTTGATGTTTTTATGATATACAAGAAGGGGAACATCTTCTCTTGTATGATCAGTACCATGATGAATTGGATCATTACCATGGTCAGCAACTACCATTAGTAAGTCATCATCATTCATTTTACTAATAAAAGTTGTTAAATCTTGGTCAAATTCTTCAATAGCTTGATGATATCCAGGAAGATTACGGCGATGTCCATATAAGGCATCAAAATCAACAAGGTTAACAAAACAAAGTCCCGTAAAATCTTTATCTAAAAGACTAATTGTTTGTTCCATACCATCATGGTTAGACTTAGTACGATGAGATTCATCAATTCCATATCCATCAAAAATATCATAAATCTTACCTACCGAAATTACGTTATAGCCTTTATCTTGTAAAAAATTAAGGGTTGTCTTCGCAAAAGGTTTAATCGCGTAATCATGGCGGTTAGTTGTTCTTGTAAAAGTATCACGTGAATGACCAACAAATGGTCTTGCGATAATACGTCCAACTTGCCATTCAGGGTTTTCAATGGTAATTTTTCTAGCATATGCACAAACGTTATATAGTTCTTCAAGCGGAATAATCTCTTCATTCGCTGCTATTTGAAGGACAGAGTCAGCTGAAGTATAAACAATCAAAGCTCCGGTTTTCATTTGTTCTTCGCCAAGTTCTTTCATAATTTCGGTTCCACTTGCTGCAACATTTCCTATAACTTTTCTACCACTAAAGTCTTCTAACATTTTTATTAGTTTCGCTGGAAAACCAGTATCCGTAAATGATGGGAAAGGTTTAGTAACTTTTAAGCCCATAATCTCAAAGTGACCAGTTAAAGTATCTTTACCTTTACTAATTTCTTTCATTCTTGTACAAACTCCCATAGGGTGTTCAACGGGTAAAATTTTAGTATTTTTACAAATGTTTCCAATACCAAGCTTAGTTAATGTTGGAATGTTGAAAGTAGGCATTCCCTCAGCAATATGACCAAAGGTATTCGCTCCAAGGTCATTATAAAGTTTTGCATCATCTGCTTCGCCAACGCCAAGAGAGTCAGCAACAATAACAAATATACGTTTAAATTTATTCATGATTATCTCCTCTCGGATGTGCTTTAGAATAGACATCTTTTATTTTTTGTTTACTTAAATGAGTATAAATTTGGGTGGTAGAAATATCTTCATGTCCTAACATTTCTTGAATGTAACGGAGGTCAGTACCAGCTTCTAAAAGATGGGTTGCGAAAGAATGACGAAGGGTATGTGGAGAAATTTCTTTTTCAATCCCTGCCTCTTTCGCAAGTCTTTTTAAAATCAAGAAAAAGCTTTGTCTTGATAAAGGTTCACCAAGATTGTTTAAAAAAACATAGCTTGGATCTTTTCCTTTTTTTAAAAGTTGAGGTCTATAGTTAATAATATAATTTCTTAAAACGACAGATGCATAGTCATTAATCGGAACTAATCTTTCTTTACTACCCTTACCTATTGTTGAAATCATTTTATCGGTTAAATGAAGTTCACTAAGTTTTAGATTAACAAGTTCCGATACGCGAAGTCCTGTTCCATACATTACTTCAATCATGGCATGATTTCTCGCATTATATGGCGTGTCATCATTTAAAATATTTAAAAGACTCATTACTTCATCAACGGATAAGACAACTGGTAATTTCTTATCAAGCTTTGGAGCACTAATAGTAATAACCGGATTAGTCTCAATGTAGTTTTCTAAACAAAGAAATTTATAGAAAGACTTTAAAGCACTTAAGGCTCTTGATTCCGATCTTGCAGAATAACCAAGTTTTTTAAGATAACTTAAATATTCTAAGATGGTTTCGGTTTTAACAGTTTTTAAATCTTTAATGTATTTAACATTTTCTAAAAAGTAAAGATAGTTTAAGATATCACTCTTATACGATTCAATGGTATTATTACTTTTCATCTTTTCGCTCGCAAGATAAGCGGTAAACTCGACAACAATTTCTTCCATCCCATCTTCTCCTTTCAATAGTTAAATTATTTTTACAATTATGTAGTTTGAAATATAAAAATACTTAAGAGGAATTCTTATAGTATCAGTAGTTTCTTCTAGTAAACCTTCTTTTAATAGTTCTAAAATACTTGGGAAGGTATCTTTTACATCTTCGTTAAATCTTTCCAAATATCTTTTTTTGTTAATGCCTTCACTTAACCTTAGATTCATCATCACCATTAATTCTTGTTCATCTTTTTTAGAATCAATAATATCTTCAGCGTACTTTATATTTTTATTATCAATTCCTAAAAAATATTCATTTAGATTATGAGTATTAGTAAAACGATGATTACCAATTGATGATGAGGCACCAGGTCCAATTCCTAAATAGTCATCACGATGCCAGTAAATTAAGTTATGAAGAGAGTTAAAACCAGGTTTGGAAAAATTACTAGTTTCATAATGAATAAAATTATTTTTTTCTAAGACTTCATTAATCTTTTCATACATTTTTTCATCTAAAGTCTCATCAATTAATTTAATCTTATTATGGGTATACTCATAGTAAAGAATTGAACGTTCTTCAAGAATTAATGAATAACATGAAAGATGAGTAATAGGAAGCCTCATCATTTTATTTAAGTCATCAGTTATATCATCGATTACCTCACCTGGAATAGCATAGATTAAATCGACATTGATGTTTTTGATGTCATACATGTTTAAAAGTTTAATTTTTTCACTTAATTCTTCAAAACTTACAAAGGGAATTCTTCCGAGGGTATTAAGTAAATTATTATTAAAAGTTTGGATTCCAATACTTACTCTTGTAACTTGATATTTTTGTAATATTTTTACTTTATCGATTGTTATATCATTTGGATTAAATTCAATGGTAAATTCTTTTAACTCATCAAAATTAGTAAGCTGTGAGAGGTTGAATAAAAGTTTATCAAGTAAATCATCATCTAAACTACTTGGGGAGCCTCCACCAATGTAAATGGTATCAATTTGATATTTAGATAGTTCTCTTAACTTCATTTCTTCAATGATGTAGTTAATCGTTTTTTCTTGTAATGATCTTGAGACAACCATTTTATAAAAATCACAATACTTACAGATGTTTTTACAAAATGGAATATGTAAATATAATCCAAACATACAATCACCAAACTTTATTATATACTAAACAATAAAAAAAATCAAATCTTAAAATAAAGATTTGATTAATTATCTAGTTTTAGAACGGCTAAGAACGCTTCTTGAGGAATTTCAACACTTCCTACTTGCTTCATACGTTTCTTACCTTCTTTTTGCTTTTCTAGTAGTTTCTTCTTACGAGAAACGTCACCACCATAGCACTTAGCAAGAACATCTTTACGTAAGGCCGCAATATTTTCTCTTGCGATTATCTTACCATTAACGGCTGCTTGTACAGGAATTTCAAACTGAGCACGTGGTATTAGTCTTCTTAGTTTTTCAACTAAAGTTCGGCCTCTCGCATAAGCAAAATCACGATGAACAATCACCGATAAAGCATCGACTCTTTCACCATTTAAAAGAATATCCATCTTAACAAGGTTTGATTCACGATAATCGGATAATTCATAATCAAATGAAGCATAACCTTTAGTCGTTGATTTTAAACGATCAAAGAAATCATAAACGATTTCCGTTAATGGAAGATCATACTTTAAAACAACTCTAGTTTCGTTAATATAGTCCATACCAACAAACACTCCACGTTTGTTTTGACAAATCTCCATAACATTTCCGACATACTCTTTAGATACCATAATCGTAGCTTTAACAAATGGTTCTTTAATGCATTTGATTTTAGTAAAATCTGGAAGTTCACTTGGATTATCAATAATAATGGTTTGACCATTAGTTAAAAGGACATGATACTCAACACTTGGTGCTGTAGCGATTAAATCAAGTTTGTATTCCCTCTCTAATCTTTCTTCAATAACATCCATGTGAAGGAGTCCTAAAAAGCCAGTTCGGAAGCCAAACCCTAAGGCTTGTGAAGTTTCCGGTTCAAAGACTAACGCAGCATCATTTAGTTTAAGTTTTTCAAGAGCATCTTTTAAATCATCATAGCGATTACTTTCTACAGGATATAAACCACAAAAGACCATCGAGTTAAGATGACGATAACCCGGAAGTGGAGTATCAATTTCATTTTCAAGAATGGTAATTGTATCACCAACTCTGACATCTTGAACATCTTTAATAGAAGCACTAATCCAACCTACATCACCAACACTCAAGTATTCCTTCTTCTTTTCTTTTGGAGTATTAACTCCAACTTCAAGAACTTCATAGACAGCTCCCGTTGCCATCATTTTAATGTGGTCACCTTTTTTAATTGTTCCTTCAAATACACGTACAGATGGGATTACCCCACGATATGGATCGTAAAAAGAATCAAAGATTAAAGCTTGAACTGGTTTACTTGGATCCCCTTTTGGACAAGGAATATCCGTAACAATTCTTTCAAGTAAGTCTTCAATTCCAATGCCTTCCTTAGCACTTGCTAAAATCGCATTAGAGGCATCAAGACCAATAACATCTTCAATTTCTCTTTTGACTTCTTCAGGATTAGCTGAAGGTAAGTCAATCTTATTAATTAAAGGAATTATCTCTAAGTCATTGTCAATCGCAAGATAAACATTAGCAAGGGTTTGAGCTTCAATTCCTTGAGCCGCATCAACAACCAAGACTGCGCCTTCACATGATGCAAGTGATCTTGATACTTCATATGTAAAGTCGACATGTCCAGGAGTATCAATCAAGTGAAATAAATAATCATGGCCATCTCTTGCATGGTAAGTTAATTCAACAGCGTTTAGTTTAATGGTAATGCCACGTTCTCTTTCTAAATCCATTGAATCAAGAAGTTGATCTTTCATCTCTCTTAATTCAACTGTTTTAGTTTTTTCTAAGATACGATCTGCGAGTGTACTTTTTCCATGGTCGATATGTGCAATGATGGAAAAATTACGGATGTATTTTAGTTGTTCTTTCAGTAAGTCATAATCTATTGCCATACCTACCTCCTAAATATTACAAATTTTATTGGGTTAATTATTTTTCGTTAGAATCGTTGTTTTCTTGTGTATTTTCATTTTTAAATTTACGATAATGTAAAACAAATAGGATAATATAAGCAATACTAATTAATGAGACAATAATGTATATCACTGTTATAATTATCGAATCTTTTGTAAAGCCAATTTTAATTAAATTGTAAAGAGAAACTCCCACAAGGATTGCTGCAATCACAATGTTTGTTACTAAATCAGTTGCTTTTTTAGTTCTAATCTCAGAGACTAAAAGGAAAATACTCATTACTAAAATAATTACTCCTAATACTTCATTTAATCCAAATTCCATAATATCACCTCGTTATTTTCTATCGTAAATTATACTAAATATTAGTTTTTTTTGCAAGTTGTTAGAAAAAGAACTTTTGATTTAGGTTTTTTAAGTTTATGTATTTTAGTTCAAATCCATAGCGATTTTTTAATTTTTCAAAAAATGGCGTATTAAAGGGATTACCATAATAAAGAACTTTGGGATTTATTGTAATGATTAATTCTTCCAAATGAACTAAAGTATTAGAGATTAAACCATTGTTCATAATTATTCCAAATGGAATGATAATGTCACTTTCATCTTTTATGGTTTTAACATTACACATCTTATTAATAAGCAGCATCTTCTCAGAGAATGATGATGCTTTAATAAATTGTTGTAAACGATAATCCATACTACCAACAACTATTTTCATACTATATCACCATTTTCATTATATGAATATTTGATTAATTAGTTTAAACAAAAGTTTAATTCTTGAAAATAAAATAAATTTATTATAGAATAATGGAAAAGGAGGTACTTATATGCCATTCTTAATTATTATCACCGTTTTATTTTTAGTAATCATTATAATTAGTATTATTGTTCCGATAACTAAAAAAGCAGGTTATGAAGACTCATTAAAAAATGAACTTGAAAAAAATAAGATAGCTTACAATATTCATAAAGCTGAACATTTTTCATATAATTTTATTCTAGAAATTAACAAGCGAAAATTTCTTATTAAACTTGTATCACTTCCAAGTTATTCATTAGTCCAAATTAATAACAAAACAACTTGGGAAATAAAATATGGAGGGGGAAACAACCCAGGTAAGTCGGATCCTTATTCCAAGTACTTAAACCAAAATATTGATTGTTTTATGAAACTTGAGACGAAGGAAGATGAACAAAAGGTTGTTGTCTTAATCCCTAAAAGTAAAAAGATTGTAATGTATATTAATGAATGTGAAATTGTTTTTGTAAAACCAAACACTAATGTTTATGGTACAAGAATAATCAATTGTGATGATTTTTCAATTTTTAAAGAAGAATAACACCAAACATCTAACGAACAAAAAGACAGGGTTTATATCCTGTCTTTTATTCATCTTCTTCATTATCATCTTTTGGATGGACTGTAACATGAACTTTGCCGACTCTCATTTTGTCAGCTTCGGTTATTTCTACGGTGATGTTTGCGAAATCAAAGTGATCACCTGGTTCAGGGAATTTTTCTAAGACATCGGTACACCAACCGCCAACGGTTGTATACTCAGATTCAAAATCACGGTCATCATAGTCAATTAATTCAAAGAAGTCATAGATATTCATATCACCATCAACAATGTATGAACCATCTTCACATTCTTTATAATCTTCTTCAACTTCATCAAGTTCATCAAAGACATCACCGATTAATTCTTCAACAATGTCTTCAATTGTAAGAATTCCCATCGTTCCCCCAAATTCATCAACGACAATCGCAAGATGAACATGTGAGGTCTTAAGTTCCGTTAGAATACTTGAGATCGATTTAGTCTTAAAGACAAAGATTGGTTTCATTAACATTGATTTAAGGTCAACTTCTTCTTTAGAAAGTAAAAGTTTCATTAGATCAGTAGTATTTAAGATACCAATGACATTGTCAATCGAACCATCATAAACAGGGACTCTTGAGTATTTGTAAATTTCATCGTTATTTAAGATGTCTTCTTTAGAATCTTCAATATCGATTGCGAAAACATCAACTCGTGGAATCATTATTTCATGAGCGGTAACATCACAAAAGTCAATTGCCGATTTAATTAATTCTTCATCATCTTCATCAATAACGCCTTCTTCTTCAAGTTCATCAACAATTGTTATTAACTCTTCATCAGTTGCTGTAGGAAGTGTTTCTTCTTCCTTTTTGTGTTTAAATAAACCTGTGATAATTTTATTAACAACCCAAGTAATTGGGAAGAATAACATTTTAAAGAAATTAAAGATTGGGGTATAAAATAAAGATAAATTATAGTTAAATCTTTTTCCGAGAACCTTTGGTAAAATTTCAGCAAATATTAACAAAAGAATTGTTAAAAAGATTGTAGAAATTAAAGGTCCTTTATCTTCACCAAATTTTCTAATCGCAAGGATAGTACCAAGTGATGAGATTAAGATGTTAACTATATTGTTACCAACTAATACGGTAGTTAAAGTTTCTGAATAGTGATCAATAACTTTTAAAACTTTAACAGCTTTCTTATTGCCTTTTTCTTCTTCATTTTTAAGTTTAAACTTAGAAACGGTTGAGTAAGCAACCTCACATGATGAGAAGAATGCTGAAAAGACAATCAAGACAATAATGGCTACTGAAATTAAAATTTCAACGAGATTCATTATTTAGTCACCTCACTTTTTGAGGCAAGCTTTAAGTTTTGTTCACCGATTAATTCTTCTAAAACATCTTCCATCGTAACGATACCTAAAGTTTCTCCTTGTTCATTTTTTACAACCGCAAGATGGACTTTCTTCTCTTTAAAGAAATCAACCATGTCATCAAGTTTAAAAGTATCACGAACAATTAGAGGTTCAGATATAGCTGAACGTGGTGAATATGTTTTAGATTTCATATAGCTCTTTAAGAATTTTCTTACATGAAAGATACCGATGATATTTTTAATATCACCATCATAAATAGGGATTCTTGAAAATTCTGTTGAGCGTAAAATATTCATTAGTTCTTTACGCGACGCTTTTTTAATGTCAATTCCAAATACTTTTTCAATTGGGGTCAAAACATCTTTAACGGTAATATCACCAAAATCAACAGCAGCTTGGATGATATCACTTTCTTCTTCATCGATGCCACCTTCTTCTTCAACAATTCCTACAATTGTTTGGAATTCGTCTTCAGTCATGATAGCTTCTTCTTTATCACCATGGAAAATCTTTTTTACTAGTAAAGTTATACCATAAAAAATTAACATTACAGGGTAAAAAATTACATGTAATACCACTATCGGATAAACGAAGATACATGAGTATTTTTCAGGATTTCTCTTGGCGATATTTTTAGGTACTGATTCACCAAAAAAGAAAATAAGTAAAGTCATCACTGCAGTTGAAATAGTAGTTGCTAAACTTTCATTATTATTAAATACAATCATGAATACAACAGTCGCAAGCGATGATGCGGTTAGGTTAACAATGTTGTTACCAATTAATAAAGTAATTAATGAACGATCATATCCATCAAGAACTTTCATTACTAATTTTGCAGATTTACTGCCTCCTTCAGCTTTTACTTTCATTCTAATGCGGTTACAACAAGAAAATGCTGTTTCTGTTGCACTAAAAAAAGCTGAGAAAATAATTAAAACAAGTATGATTAAGAGTGTACCAATAAAATTGCTTGGATTACTTATACTTAATACTTGTGATAAGGGGACCAGCGGATCCATATTAAAAATCAACTCCTTTATAAAACAACAATATTATACTAAATTTCCATAATTTAGTCAAATAAAATACGAAAGAGATTATAAGAAAAAAGTACCTACAAAATGTAGATACTCTAAATTTCATCAACAGCAGTTTTTACAATATTGAAAGCTTCTTCAAAAGTTTTTTCTTGTTTTTCGTTAGTTACACGAACTTTAAATTCACAGATACCTTCATTTGCACGACGGCCAATAGTGATAATGTAAGGAATACCAATTAATTCCCAATCTTTAAATTTAAAGCCAGGACGTTCATCACGATCATCTAAAATTACTTCAATATGAGCTTTTTTCATTTGTTCATATAGTTTGTCACTTGCTTCTTTCATTACAGGGTCATTATAATTAATAGGAACAATTACCGCATGATATGGTGCAACATTGATTGGCCAACAAATACCAAAGTCATCATGATATTGTTCAATAATACTTGACATGGTTCTTGTAACCCCAATTCCATAGCATCCCATAACCATTGGGACAGTCTTGCCTTCTTCATTTTGGTAAGTACATCCCATAGGAAGTGAGTACTTAGTACCTAGTTTAAAGATTTGACCAACTTCAATTCCTTTTTCCATTTTCATTGGTTTACCACAGATTGGGCAGTGGTCACCTGAGGTTGCGTTTCTAACATCAACGATGGTACCTTGATAATCTCTTTCATAGTTAGCATTTAACATGTGGTAGTTAGCTTGGTTTGCCCCGACAACCGCATTATGCATGCCAGCAACTTCAGGGTCAACTAAAGTTTTAACATTAAGTCCGATAGGCCCAACAAAACCTTCTACAGAACCGATTGATAAAATATCATCATAAGTTGCAAGGGTAAGTTCATGTTCAGCAATTCCAAGGGCGTTAACTACTTTAATTTCATTAACATCGCGGTCACCTCTTACAAGGACTAAGACAAGTTCATTATGGAATAAATCACGATAAACCATTGATTTTACAACATCTTTAGGCGTAACTTTTAAGAATTTACTAATTTCATCAATACTTTTTTGATGTGGAGTTTCAATTAGTTCAAGAGGTTTTAATTCTTCATTAAAACGATATTCATCAATACGAGAAATAGCTTTTTCTTCATCAGCCGCATAACCACAATCGCAGTATACGATATCACTTTCTCCAACTTCACTAATAGCCATAAATTGGTGAGAACCATTGCCACCAATAGCACCGGTGTCAGCAAGAACTATTTTATAATTTAAACCAAAGCGAGTAAAGATACGTTCATATGTTTTATACATTAAGTTATATGATTCATTTAACCCTTCTTCGGTAAGATCAAATGAATAAGCATCTTTCATAATGAATTCACGTCCTCTCATAAGGCCAAAACGAGGACGAAGTTCATCACGATACTTAGTTTGAATTTGGTAAAGATTTAGAGGTAGACTCTTTCTTGATTTAATTTCGTTTCTAACAAGATCAGTAAAGATTTCTTCATGTGTTGGGCCTAAACAAAATTCACGTTCATGACGATCTTTAAAACGGATTAACTCTGGTCCATACTTTTGCCATCTTCCTGACTCTTCCCATAATTCTTTAGGTTGAATGGCTGATGACAAGATTTCTAATGATCCTGCTTCATCCATTTCTTCACGAATTATAGCTTCAACTTTTCTTAGAGTTCTAAGGCCAAGAGGTAGATAATTGTAAACACCTGCTACAAGTTTTCTAATCATGCCAGCTCTAATCAAAAGGATATGACTTGATATTTGAGCTTCATTGGGAGCTTCTTTTAGGGTTGCAATAAGCATTTTGCTTGCTTTCATATAATTCACCACTTTCATTTTACTTAAATCGTTAAAAATTATAGCACAAATTGTTATAATTTTCAACCTAATAAAACCTTAAATTTATCAAATCAAAAAGGAACTATTGTTAATAATAGTCCCTATTTTGCTTATTCTTCACTATTTACTTCTTGATCTTGATATTGTAAACGATATAAGTTATAGTAATAGCCTTTCTTCTTTAATAATTCTTGGTGATTACCTTGTTCAACAATTTGGCCTTTTTGTAAACATATAATGTTATCTGCATGTTGGATAGTAGATAGACGGTGAGCAACAATTAACATTGTACCAATATTCATCATCTTGACTAATGATTTTTGAATTAGTTGTTCCGTTTCGGTATCAATGTTGGCGGTTGCTTCATCAAGAATTAAGATTTGAGGTTTATGAACGACTGTACGTGCAAAGGAAAGTAATTGTCTTTCCCCACTTGAGAAGTTCGCACCACCCTCTAAGACTTCTTCATCATATTTCTTAGGGAGATGTTCAATAAATTGATCAGCGTTAACATACTTACAAGCATCGATAATATCATCAAGCGAAATTTCTTCATCACGAAGGTTAATGTTTGACTTAATGCTTCCTGAGAATAAGAAAACATCTTGTAGCATTTGGCCAATCCCTCTTCTTAGAGATTTAATCTTAATGTCGGTAATATCATGACCATCAATTAGGATTTGACCTTTTTGAATATCATAGTTTCTAACAATTAATTGAAGAATGGTGGTTTTACCAGCACCGGTTGCTCCAACAAAAGCCACAACTTGTTTAGGTTTAATGTGGAAAGAAACATCTTTTAATATCCATTCTCCTTCTTTATAAGCAAACCATACATTCTTAAATTCAATATCACCTTCAAAGTGATCAATATCTAAGGCATTTGGTTTATCTTTAAAGTCTGGTTTAATATCCATTAAGTTATAAAGTCTTTCACATGAAGTAAATGCACGTTGTAAAGAGTTTAATTGGTCTGCAAGGGTTTGAATTGGATTAAAGAATTTACCTACAAGGGAGTAGAAAATTTGGATAATACCAATAATGGATAAAGTCATGAAAGATCCAAGAAGTGGACTTGCGACAATACCATATTTGATACAAAAGTATGTACCAAGACCAAACACTAAGGCAAGAGCAACATAGTAAATGAATGTAATGAATGGTCGATAGGTTGCGAAAATCTTAATATCAGTATTTCTTGTTGTTAAGATTTTAGCATTTAGACGGTCGAATTCATCTTCTTTTTGTTTTTCTTGATTAAAGATTTGAGTAATTTTCATTCCTGAGATGTTTTCATTTAAGAAAGCATTCATTGTAGAAAAACTATGTCTAACTTTACGATAGTTAGTACGTGAGAATTTTCTAAAGATGATTGAGCTGATAGCGATTACTGGCATAAAGGCCATTAAGATGCTCGCAATTCTCCAGTCAATAACATACATAATGCAAATTACGCCAATAAGCATCAGTAAGTTCTTAATCATATTAACAATCGTATTAGTAAATAAATCACTTAAAGCATTTGTATCTGATACGACTCTAGTAACAAGTGATCCTACAGGAATTTCATTAAGTTGAGCAATTGACATATTATCAATATGTTCAAATACCATCATTCTTAAATCATAGATAATACTTTGGCCAATTTTTTGAAGGGACATGGTGGTAATGTAAATTAAAACAGCATTTAACAAACTTACTACAATCGTAAGAACAATTAAAATTATTACCGTTCGCATATCACTAGGTAAAATGTTACCTTCTTTAAACTTAACTACAAGATCACCAAGAGAACTTGTAACATATCCAGGTAAAACAGATGCGCCAAGATCAATGAAAATCATTAAAATCATGATTAGTAATACGCCAATTAATTTACCTATATATGGTTTTATGTAAACATAGGTACGTTTAATGATTTCCATATCTGACATATGACGATCAGTTTTTTCATAGATATGTTCTTCTTTTTGGTGGATTTTTTCTTTTTTAGGACGATTTGCTTTAATAAACTTAGCTTTTTTGTAAATAACAAAAACTAAAATTGTTGAAAGAATACTAAGGATAGGAAGTAAAGTAAGTAGTAATACAAACATTTTATTTCTCCTCCATTTCTTCTTCTAAAGTTTGGAGTTCAACCATTCTTGCATAGACTTTTGATTTATGAAGACATTCTTCATGAGTACCAAAAGCTTCAACTCGACCTTTATTCATAACTAAAACTTTATCAAGGCCCATTACTGTTGAAACACGAGATGCAACAAGGATGGTGGTTTTTCCTTTTCTTAGCGTTTTAATATTATGAAGGATGGTTTCTTCGGTCTTAACATCTACTGCACTAACTGAGTCATCAAGAACTAAAATTGTTGGATCCTTAATGATTGCACGAGCAATAGAGATACGTTGTTTTTGTCCTCCAGATAGTGATACACCTTTTTCACCAATTAAGGTTTCATATTTTTCTTTAAAATCTTCAATGTTGGTATCGACATCCGCGAATTTGGTTGCTTTTTTTATTTGTTCAATTGAATCATTTGGATTAGTGAAGGCTACATTAGCTTTAATGGTATCAGAAAATAGGAAATTATCTTGAGGACAATATCCCATATTATCACGTACCATCTTGATTGGTAAATGCATAATGTCATAGCCATCAATAAATAAGGTATTATCTTCTACATTATATAGTCTAAATAACATATTAACTAAAGTTGACTTACCACTACCGATTTTACCGACAATACCGATAGTTTCCCCTGCTTTAATGGTTAAGGTAATATCTTTTAAGATGAGATTTTCTGGATCATCAGGATAGGCAAAATTAAAATGATTAAAGACGATCTCTCCTTTAATCTTATCAGGAGTTACAACTTCATTATCAACGATTTCAACTTGTTCATCTAGTAATGATGAAATACGGCGTAGAGATGTTCTTGATCTTGCGACAAGGTTAATTGTTCCCGCAAGGGCAAACACTGGCCATATTAAAGTATCGACATAACCAATAAAGGTTACAAGTTGACCTACGGTAATACCAGATTCACCAAGGGTTTTAATATTTAAATAAACTAGGTAGCTACCTCCTCCAAGGACAATTCCAAATACAAGGTAGATTAAAGCATCAAAAGCAACATCAAGGATACAGCTTGTACGAGCAAAATTAATGTTAGCTTTTTTATTATCAAGAGCTGTCATAGAAAATTGTCTTAATTCTTTCTTTTCTTTAACAAAGGCTTTGATAACCCTAATACCAGTAAAGTTTTCTTGAGCGAAGTCACTCATATTTTCAAAAGCTTTTTGTCTTCTTTCAAACTTTTGTTCCATTAGTTTATCCACAAAAAAGGCACAAAGTCCTAGTAAAACTAAGGGAATCATCAAAATTAGGGTTAAGACAGGTTGTAACATCAACATTTTAATTACGGACATTACAAGTAAAAAGACCCCATCAACAAGTTGGACAATTCCAAACCCAAATGATTCTTCAAGAGTTTCAAGGTCATTACTAAAGTAAGATAGTATTGCTCCGGTTTTATTTTGTTTGAAGTAACGTTGTGACAATTGTTCACATTTTAAGAACATATCTTTTCTTAGGTCAGATTGAATTCTTACAGATTCTCCGAAAATGCAAATACGCCATAAGAATCTGCCAAGAAGCATTCCAAGACCAATTAAAACGATATAAAAGATTTGTTTATACAAGTAATCCCAATCACCATTTTTGATGGTTCCATTAGTTATTCCATCAACAATATTACCAGTAATTGGTGGTAAATAAAGTTGAATAAAATCAACAAAGATTAAAGTTATAATTCCAATAAAGAAATACCAAAAGTATTTTTTATAGAATTTATTGACATGTTTTCCAAATACCATAGTCTCACCTCCTATATTCAATTTTAGTTTTAACTATAGCGTAAAATCCTAAAGATTATATTAAAAATTAATGGTTTTGTCAAATGATAAGATTACTTGTGAGAAAAAGGGGAATTAGTTTTACTAATTCCTCATAAAACTATTTTCCAGAAACAACTAGTTTCCTAACTCTAATTGATGGTGAAACAACACCAGTATATCTTTTTTCAATATTGTTAGCAATACCCGTTACATTATTCATTAATTCAAAGAAATTACCAGAAATAACAAATAGAGTCACAGGATCGCTCTTCTTTCCATCTTTAATTAAATATCCAGTTGATTGAACATTGAAAGCCCCAGAGATAGGGTTAAGACCAGCATGTAGGCCATTTACTTCAGTTACATAAATTCCATCTTTAACTCCAGCAATCAATTCATCTTCGGTTTCGGTTCCAGGTTTTAAGTACATGTTAGTACAAGATGTGGTAACATCAGCAGATACTCCTGGTTTAAAACCATTACCAGTTGGAACTTTATTTAAAGCTTCCGCGGTTTTTAAACTATGTAAAAAGCCAGTAAAGACACCATCTTTTACTACTTCTTTAGTCACACAAGGTACACCTTCATCATCAAAAGGTATTTGAATTAAAGCCACTTCTGAGAATGGATCATCAACAATCGTGATATTATCACCAAAAACTTTTTGTCCTTCTTTGTCAGTTAAGATTGTTAAGTTTCTTAAGGCACTTTCACCCATAAAGATTGAGCTAAAAGCATCTAAGATTTCCGATGCAACATCTCTTGAGAAGACTACTTCATACTCACCACTTTTAACAGTTCCTGCACCAAGGGAGCCAAGGGCCATCTTTGTTGATTCATCAACAATACGTGTAGTCTCTAATTCTTTAAATTTGGTATTAACATCACTACCAAAGCCCAAGGTTGTGTTCGTACCATCGCTAGCAACAGCACCTAAGAAAGCCGTAAGATATGAATAGCTACGACTTAAGTTCAAACCTTTAGAATTAATGATTCTAATTGTTTTTGCAGCTTCATGATATTGACAATAGCCTATTTTTACGATACGTTCATCTTTAGCTAAAGCTTCACTTGAAATAGTTTTTAACATTGCAATTTTTTCTTGTAATGAATAGTTAGCATAATCAGCTACAAGTGGTTTAACCACATGATATTCATGATGTTCACCATATACATGCTCTTCTTCCATAGATGTTAGGCTTTTAGCATTTTCAATCAAGCTATGTAATAATTTTTCTATTTCTTCTTTTTCTAAGTTTTCGGTATAAACGTAACTCATTTTACCATTATATAATCCACGAATAGAAACACCAAGAAAATCGGTTGAATTATAATTTGATAGTTCACCATCAAATAATTTAATTACATTACCAGTACTTGTCTCAGCGTAAATTTCCATTTCTTCAAGTCCCATTTCAAGGCCTAATTTGATTATTTCTTCATATGTCATCATTATTTAGTACCTCCTTTTCCCCCTACAGTGATATGTGAAACTTTGATTGTTGGTTGTCCAACATTAGTAGGGATTGATCCACTTTCAGAACCACACATGCCATGAGAGCATGAAAGGTTATCTCCGATCATTTCAATGTTCATTAAAACTTCAGGACCCGATCCAACAAGAGTAGCTCCACGTACAGGTTTAGTAATTTTACCATCTTCAATTAAGTAACCAACATTTACCGCAAAGTTAAATTCGCCGGTTGCGGGTTGAACAGAACCTCCACCCATTTTCTTTGCGAAAAGACCATACTTAACGCTTTTAATAATTTCATCAAAAGTTGAAGTTCCATTTAAGAAGTAAGTGTTAGTCATTCTTGATGTGGTAGTAAATTTATAAGATTGACGTCTTGAAGAACCAGTAACTGGATGATTCATCTTCTTCGCATTCTTTTTATCTACTAAGTATGATTTTAAGATACCATTTTCAATTAAGACATTACATCTTGATGGAGTACCTTCATCATCAACATTCATTGAGCCCCAACTATTAAGGTTAGTACCATCATCAACTGCATTAACGATATCACTAGCTACTTTTTGACCAAGTTTGCCACAGAATACTGACATTCCTTTAGCAACCGCTGTTGCTTCTAGACCATGAACGCAAGCCTCATGGAGGATTACGCCACCAAATCCGTTATTGATAACAACCGGAATATCACCACCTGGCATTTCTTCCGCATGTAACATTGTTACTGCGTCACTTGCGGCTTCCGTTCCAAGGGCAGCAGGATCGCATTCATCAAACATTTCCATTCCTTGGTTACGTCCAAATTGAGCACTACCAGTTTCCATTACCTTACCATCTGAGGCAACGGCAGAAACAAATAGTCTTGTTTGAGCACGTTTGTCAGTTTGCCATGTTGAATCACTTGCGAAAACAAAGATGTCTTGTAATTTCTTTGTTACTCTCGCAATAACTTGAACAATTTCCTTGCTGTATTCAATAGCGGCTTTTGAAACTTTTTCCATTAAACCAATCTCAACATCATTTGAGTCATCAGTATAACGAAGTGGATTAACTACTAGGGGAACCTTCTTTTCAACAAATGGTAAAACCTCAGTAGTTTTTGTTCCTTCAAAACTTGAAGCAAGATTTTTTGCGACAACTTTTAATTTTTCAGCATTACATTCCGTAACACTCGCATTTACCTCTACTCCATCTTTAATTATTCTTATGGCTGCTCCTGATACTTGGGAAACGTTAGCTTTAGTTACTTTACATAAAGTCATTTCATAGTTTTCATTTTTAGTATTTTCCATGAATACTTCTGCGAACTCTCCACCAGTTGAAAGAGCAATCTCTAATATTTCTTTTGCGACGGATTCAGTAATTCCAAATACACATTTTTCCATTTTAAATCCTCCTTTTTGTCTTTTATTTTATCACATTTTAGATTATAAATAAAAAGAAAAGACTTAAATTTTGCCTTTTCTTTAATGTAAACGTTTTACTTAAGAATATCGAGTAGACTTTCATTTACACCGTTTTTCATAATTTCACGGACTAACTTGTTTTCTTCAGCTTTATCTATTGGTTTATTTGCCATTTTAGATACGTCATGAATTACTTTTCTTATACATGATTCATCGGTTAAATCAAGAGTTCTTACTCTTTCAACTAAAGCAAACAATTCATCTGGTTGAATATTGTTTTCTGATATAAAACTCATTACTTTGTTTATGTTCATAAATACACCTCATCAAAAGTATATGTTTGTGCCTAGAAAAATGTGACAAAAAGACCCAAATTTTTTGGATCTTTTGTTATTCTTCTTTAAATGAACGCATAAGTAACTCACTTACCGCTTGTTTTACTGGTTTTTTTAAATAAATAATATCGTATACCGCATCAATAATTGGAGTTTCAATATTTAATTGTCTTGCAAGTTTATAGACAGCTTCACAAGTTCTTGCTCCTTCAACAACCATACTCATCGAGTTAATGGTTTCTTCAAGACTTAATCCTGTCGCAAGTTTTACTCCGGCTTGAAAGTTTCTTGAATGATGAGATGAGGTAGTAACAATTAAGTCGCCTACTCCTGTTAAACCAAATAAAGTTTCTTCTTTGCCACCAAGTTTAGTAACAATTCTACGCATTTCAACAAGGGATCTTGTGATTAATCCCGCTCTAGCATTATCTCCAAAGCCTAAGCCTTCAAGCATCCCTGATGCAATCGCATAAACATTTTTAATGGCGCCACAAAGTTCAGCTCCCAGTAAGTCAGTTGAGGTATAAACCCTAAAGTTAGTATGATTACTAAAGACATCTTGGATTAATTTAGCCATTTCTTTGTCTTCAGAGACCGAACAAATGGTGGTTGGAAGTTTAATGATTACTTCTTCTGCATGGGATGGACCTGTCAAAGCTACAATTCCTTTAATATAGTTAGAAGGAATTACTTGTTTGATAATCTCAGATACTCTCATAAAGGTATCGGGTTCAAGTCCTTTACTTGCGTTAACAAAAACTTTTGGTGAACTTAAGACATCTTTAATATTATTAAGCACAATTCTTAAAACCTTAGTTGGTACCGAAATGACAATTATTTCAGCAAAATCAATCGCATCTTTTAAATTAAGAGTTGCTTTGATTTCTTCATCTAAGATTCCCCCGGGAACTTTTTCGTTACGATGTTCATGATTAATTTGTTTCACGGTTTCTTTATTATTATCATAAAGAATTACATTATGCTTGTTTTCACAGACTATATTAGCTAGTGCACATCCCCAACTACCGGCACCAATGATTGTGATATTCATTATTCTTCCTTCTTTCTTAAAATAAAATAGATTGGTGTACCATCAAGAATGAAAGCTTCTCTTATTTTATTTTCAAGATAACGTTGGTAAGAGAAATGCATATAGTTTGGATCATTTACAAATAAAACAAAGGTTGGAGGGCATGTTGATGCTTGGGTTGCATAAGATATTCTTAAGCGATCACCATTAAATATCGGTGCTTGGTTCATGATGGTAGCATCCAAGATAACATCATTTAAAACACTTGTCATTATACGACGATTATAATTTTCATATACTTGTTTGATTTGATCAAATAAAGTATGAATTCTTTCATTTTTAAGGGCGGAAACAAAACAAATTGGAGCGTAGTTCAAGAATACAAAGTGACTACGGATTTTTTCCGTATATTCATTCATTGATTTTTCATCTTTCTTTACAGCATCCCACTTATTAACAACAATTATTACTGCCTTCTTTTGTTCAAGCGGAAGTCCTGCAATTCGTTTGTCTTGTTCTTCGACATCTTTAGTTCCATCTAAGACAAGTAAAACGATTTGTGATCTTTCTATCGCTTTTACAGCTCTTAATACACTGTATTTTTCTGCATTTTCATAGATTTTTCCTTGTTTTCTGATACCAGCAGTATCAATTACAACATAGTTTTGACCATCTCTAACAAAGAAAGTATCAATTGCATCTCTTGTTGTACCAGGAATATCACTAACAATTACTCTTTCTGTTCCTAAGATGGCGTTAGTTAACGAACTTTTACCAACATTAGGTTGACCGATTAAAGAGAATTCAACGGTGTTTTCATATCTTTTTAGTTTCTTTTCAGGAAGGTGGGTAACAATATAATCAAGTAAATCACCGATACCGATACCATGAAGGGCACTAACGGGGAATACTTCTGCTACGCCTAGATTATAAAATTCATAGACATTGTCCATGAATTTTACATCATCTATTTTGTTAGCCGCAACGATAACTTCTTTTTTTGAACGATGGAGAATATTCATCACATCTTCGTCTTCTTTAGTTACCCCAACTCGGCCATCAACGCATAAGACAATTAAGTCAGACTCATCAATGGCAAGTTCAGCTTGGGCTTTAATTTCTTCCATAAAAGGAACGTTAACAAGTTCAATACCACCAGTGTCAATTAAATCAAATTCTTGATCTAACCACTCACATCTTGCATATAAACGGTCACGGGTAATACCACTTTGATCATCAGTAATTGCTAATTTTTGTCCAGCCAAACGATTAAAGATACTTGACTTTCCAACATTAGGACGTCCGACAATTGCGACCGTACCTTTTTTCATTACTTATCTTCCTTTTCGTCAAATAAGTTTAAACCACTTAGAACATCGCCAAGGGTAGATGTTGGAGTTTCGTTTTCTTGGTCTTTGAAGTATTTATCAAATTCTGCTCTTTCTTTTGCAAGTTCTAAGCCTTTAGCACTTACAACTAGTTTTGCACGTGATGGATCTGCATCGATAACTAGAACTTGAACTTCAGTACCTACTGGGAATACTTCATCAACTTTTTGGATTCTTCGAGTTGCAGTAACTTCATTTACTGGCATAAATCCCGTAACATTTAGATAATTTACTTTAGCTCCACGTTCTTCGATAGTCGCAACTGTAACAGTGATTTCATCACCTTTTCTTACTTTAATTGAACCCCAAGTGTTTTCAACGGTTGCACGATGAGATAGAGTTACACGTTTTTTCTTATCATCGATTGCCATAACTTGAACTTTAATCTTATCGCCTTCGTTATATTTACCATCTAGACGATCATTAACAAGCCAAGAGTATTCAACACGAGGCATTAAGCCAGAGTATTCATCAGTTAATTTGATGATTAAACCAGCATCAATAATTTTAACGATTTCACCTTCAAATACATCACCAACATGATATTGTTCTTTTAGAACATCCCAAGGATGAGGAGTAAGAGCACGAACAGAAAGACCAATACGATCATTTTCTTTCTTGATTACTTTAACTGTTACTTTATCATTTACTTTATATACATCATTTGCATTTTTAACCATCTTATGGCTCATTTCTGATACATGTAGTAAACCAGAAACAACACCAAGATTAACGATAGCACCATAAGGAAGGACTTCAACTACTGTACCTTCTAATACATCACCAACGTTAATTTTTGATAAAGCATCTTCTTTAGCAAGTCTTGCTTTTTTCTTTAAAGCAAGAATGTTAGAAACTTGTACTTGCATGCGGTCTTTATTAACATATGTTACGATAACATCCATTGATTGACCAACCATTTTTCTTAATGCTTCTTCATTTAAGTCAACATTACGTAAAGGCATAAATACTTTTAAGTCATGATAAACTAGGTCAGCACCAGCATGAGTTACATGAACAACCTTACAAGAGATGATTTCATCTTTTTCTTTTAGTTCTTCAAATATCGCAAGTTTTGCCTTTTCTGCTTCTAATTTTGTGGATAAAATGTAAACAGGTTCACCTGTCTTACGGTCTTTTGTTATTTGTTTAACTTGGGCTTCAAATTCTTGACCTTCGTTATATGAATCCCTTAATTTTTGACCTTCATTATAACCGTCTAAATCATTAGGATAAATAACAGCCTTTTCTCCTTCATCTAATTCTAGATAGATCGCATCTTTAGTTACGTTGATAACGCGACCCCTTACAGTTTGAAATTCATTAATTTTTTCTTTGCTCATAGTTTTAAAGCCCCTTTCATATACTAATTTAATAATTTCATTAACGACTTCATCAATTGTCATATCTGATGAGTCGATGACAACAGCATCATCGGCTTTTTTTAGAGGACTTATTGCTCTTGTTGAATCTTTAGTGTCACGAGTAATAATTTCATCGATAGTTTTCTCTAAAGAAAGGACAACGCCTTTTTCAAGTCTTTCAAGCATTCTTCTTTTTGCTCGACACTCGACGGTTGCGTCAAGATATATCTTTAAATCTGCATTTGGTAAGACCACAGTTCCTATATCTCTACCATCCATTACGACATTTTTAGATTTGCTAATCTTACGTTGATAATCAACTAAGAAAGTTCTAACCACTCCAATCTTGGAAGGAGTAGAAACTTGATTGGTTACTTCCACACTTCTGATAGGGATTGATACATCCTCATCATCTAGAAAGACACGACCATTCTCGATATCAAGTTTTGTATCTTTTAAAAAGCCGTATGCTGATTCATCTTCCATATCAATGCCAAGACGAATAGCCTTTAATGTAATAGCTCGATACATTGCGCCTGTGTCAATGTACTCAAAATTAAGTTTCTTTGCGAGTAACTTAGAAATAGTAGATTTACCGGCACCAGCTGGGCCATCAATTGCAATTTTAAACATATACTTGTACCTCAACTCAAACATTATACCATAAAGTTAAATTCATTTCAACTTAAATTACTTAAAAAAATTAAGCACCTAATCAAGGTTTCTTCTAATAAAATATAAGATAAGAAAAAAATATTCTTTATAATATAAACTAAATAACTCTGTGAAAATTATTACACAGAGTTATTATAAATTCAATATTTTTATAATCTATTACATCATTTTTTCAAAACTTTATTATCTAGTATTAGTTTTTTTAGTTAACCATTTTTAGTTAACCATTTAATAATTTCTTTTATTTGTTTGTTAGAATAATGAGAAACATAAAAAGGCAGTAGGCCATAATAACACTGCTAAAATCCCACATATTACCTTATCATACTTTGCTGTAAATGTTTTTCTCATAAAAGTTATACCGCTTTCTACTTTCAGCAAATGTCACGCACTCACGTCCATTTGCTTTGATAATTCTTTTTTCTAATGATTCAGTATTTTTAAGAAAAAAATGTAATTTCAATATTTTTTTGTTATCTTTATAAACATAAGGTCCAGTATAAAGACGTCCCATAACAGGATGACGTATTTCCAAACCCTTATATTCATATCTTTTCATTTCAGTTATCCATTCCGCAGGGAGTGGCTTTTTTATTTAATGCTTTATCATTATGGACTGCGTCATAGAACCGGAATCCACCAGCAAAATTATATGCATCAAAACCGTTACCCATTAAAATTCTGCTTGCAATATAGCTTCTAAGTCCACTTTGGCAGATAACATATACAGGCTTGCTTTTGTCAAGTTCATCAATTCGTTCACGCAATTCATCGACAGGAATATTGATAAAACCCTTTGCATGACCCATGCTGTATTCCATTGGTGTACGTGTATCAAGAAGTGTAACACTCCCGTCACGAGGAAGCGTTTCATCCTCCTCGTAATACCATTGTTTTACAATGCCGTTCTTCATGTTTTCAATGATATAGCCTGCCATATTCACAGGATCCTTTGCAGAAGAAAACGGCGGAGCATATGCAAGGTCAAGCTCGGTAAGCTCGTATGCCTTCATATCGGCACGGATAGCGGTTGCAAGCACATCAATCCTCTTATCGACACCGTCAAAGCCTACAATTTGTGCACCTAAAATGCGGTAGCTTTCTTTTTCAAACAGCACTTTCATAGTCATCATTTTACCGCCGGGATAATATCCTGCATGACTCATCGGTGAAAGAATGACTTTGTCTGTAGCAATACCAAGGGATTTTGCGGTTTTTTCGTTAATACCCGTAGTAGCAGCAGTCATGTCAAATATTTTGATGATGGATGAGCCCTGTCCGCCAGTATAATGGCTGTCGCCGCCGCAGATGTTGTCGGCAGCAACTCTTCCCTGCTTGTTTGCAGGGCCGGCAAGAGAGATGAGTGTGTCTGTATCAGTTACAAAATTTTTGATCTGCACCGCATCTCCAACCGCATAAATGTCAGGAATAGATGTTTCCATTTTGTCATTGACCACAATACTGCTTTTTACTCCGAGTTCCAAACCCGCTTCTTTCGCAAGCGTAGTTTCGGGAGCGATGCCGATTGCCATTACAACCATATCGGTATGAAGTGTCGGAGTATTTTTGAGTTTCACATCAATACCGCAATCGGTATCGGCAAAACCTTCAACCATAGTATCAAGCATTAGATGGATACCGTTTTTGCGGATTTCAGCATGAATAAACGATGCCATATCCCTGTCAAACGGAGCCATAAGTTGATCCACCGCTTCCACGAGCGTTACATCTATTCCGAGTTCACGTAGATTTTCCGCAACTTCGATTCCGATAAATCCTCCACCGACAACAACTGCCGATTTCGGATGATGCTCATCCGTATATTTCTTGAGTCTAAGCGTATCCTCAACAGTGCGCAGGGTAAATATCTTATCGCTGTCAATACCGTCAAATCCTGGTTTTATCGGCTTAGCACCGGGTGAGAGCACGAGCTTATCATAACTCTCGGTAAAGATTTTACCGTTTTCAAGATTTTTTACGGTAACAGTTTTGTTATCAGGATGAATTGCCGTAACTTCATGATGCACATTCATCTTAACTCTAAAACGCCTCCAAAAGCTTTCAGGTGTCTGCAAGATTAGATCATTTTCTTCTTCAATGATGCCGCCGATATAGTACGGCAGACCACAGTTAGCATATGAGATAAATCCTGAACGCTCAAAAACAATGATTTCCGCTTGTTCGTCAAGCCTGCGTATTCTCGCCGCCGCAGTAGCACCACCTGCAACACCGCCTATAATTACAACTTTCATTTATTTTACCACCTTTCCACGGTAGCTACTGATGCCCCCGATATTTTTTGCGTTTGTGTAACCAATTTGCTTCAAATAGGATACAGTTTGTCCGCTTCTACCACCGCTAAAACAATGCACATAAAGCGGTGTGCTTTTATCTTTGACGGTATTTTCAACGGAAGAAATTCTATCAAGAGGTATGTTGACGCTTCCGTCAATGTGCCCAGCATGGTATTTCGCTGCCGTCCTAACATCAAGCAATACAGGGACAAGTAAAGTTCCCCCAGAAGCAACAACAGCTGCGACCATTACAACAGCCAATCCAACTGCTACTGCTATCCCTAGTAATGTTTTCCAAATTGAATCTGGACTATGTCCGGATCCGTCGGAATAATTAACAGGATTATTCATACAATATGCATATAGATTTAATCCATATACCTTATCTGGTTCTAGATAATCTATTGTATCTTTTGTTATGAATCTTCCCCATTCACTATTGTAACATCTTGTTTTTAAGAGGTATAATCCTGTTTCTTTATCTATTTGGTATCCTCTATATCTTATGCTACTTCTTTTACCTATTCGGCTTAGAGGAATGCCATATCTTTCTGATTATGTGTCTTATAAGAGTTGTCTCAGCCTTTTAACTTATAAATCTAATTATCTTCTTAATTTGACGATTTGAATAATTACCTACATAAATATATTTAGGATTACCATATTTTAAATTAAACTTTAGATATTTCTTAAATAGATGTTTATAACCTATATATTTACTTTGTTGATCTCTAGTTAGTGTAACTAGTTCTATTTTATCTATATCATTTATGTAAATTTCACCATTATATTGGATT
>SAMEA104315437__coassemble_182_pt1 | contig 59357 bp, 45 predicted proteins | sample SAMEA104315437__metabat2_high_PE_004 | metagenome-assembled genome bin SAMEA104315437 (sample SAMEA104315437) | gut metagenome | biome: Monkey gut; feature: monkey-associated habitat; material: faeces | place: China | collected 2013
AACTTCCACATACACATAAATTTGAAACAGTATGGTCATATGATGAAACAACTCACTTCCACAAATCAACATGTGGACATGATGTAGTAAGTGATCAAGCAAACCACACATTTGATGATGGTGTAGTAGAAACTCCAGCAACCGAGGAAGTTGAAGGAGTAATGAAATACACATGTACAGTATGTAAGGCAGAAAAAAGAGAAACAATCGAAAAACTTCCACATACACATAAATTTGAAACAGTATGGTCATATGATGAAACAACTCATTTCCACAAATCAACATGTGGACATGATGTAGTAGATGCTAAAGCGGACCATAACTTTGATAGTGGTCGCATAACTAAAGAAGCTACAGAAACTACAAATGGAACAAAAATTTATACATGTGAAACTTGTGGATATGAAAAGGAAGAGGTAATTCCAATGATTGGTCCTAAAACAATATATGTTAATGCTTATAATACTCAAGATGTAACTGATGGTTTTGGAATTTATGAAGGACTTGAACTATTCAAGAGTGGAGTTACCATTGGAGCATCACTATATTGGTATAAGGTTGCGGTTGTAAAGAGTGGTAACGTATATGTTGTCAGTGAAATTGCAGTTGAAGGAAAATCTCTTACAAAAGCTTATGATTATTTATTCTTATCATATAAGAGCGAAAGTACTGGAACTTACCAAAAATTTTTAGACTTAAATCTTCAACTTGGTGATATCGTTACTTTTGCTGTTGATCCTAGTACTCTAGAAGCAGGCTCAGTAAACTTAAAAGTTACATTCAGTAAAGTTGAAATTAAATATCATACTTTAACTTTAGTTGCTGAAGGAGCAGATTCTTTCACATATGAAAAAGATGTGATTGAAGGTGCCGTAATAACGCTACCTAAACCAACTAAATCGGGTTATACCTTTATTGGATGGTATGATAATACAAGTTTTACTGGTTCAATTTATGAAACAATTACAATTACGGGGGATACTACTTTATATGCTAAATTTGAAGAAAAAGCATATACTGATCCACTTGACTATGTAAGTGATGTGGTAACTTCAAATACTATTGATGAACTTCCATCATACATGGGTCTCAAGACTCTAACTTGGAAGAGTAGTAATCCAAATCTATATACAATTGATGGTAATCGTGGATATACAAACAGAATGTACCAAACTCATCAAAAACAACAAGTTACTATAACTGTTTATGTTTTAGAAGATGGTGTAACAACTGAATACTCAAAGACTATCACAATCAATCCAGTATTGTTTGACACAATGACAAATCCAAAATCAGTATACTTCGCTGTTGGTTCAGCATCTTCATATAAAAACAATAGTGAAAGATATAAATCGGAAAAAACTTTATTCTCTGATAAATTTAAAAATCATATGGATATGGTTTACTATGCATTTGCTGTACCTCAAAGTGATGGTTCCCTTACTCTAAATGCTTTATACATTGAAGAAGTAATGAAACTAAAAAACAATGGTATTCGTGTATTACTTGTAATAGATGGTGCCAACAAAGCTCCTCTTCAAGCAATGGTTCAACTTTGTAATAATGATGAAACAAGACAAACATTTGTAAATAACATTGTTGGTTTAGTTCAAAAATATAACTTTGATGGTATAGATGTTGACTGGGAATTCCCTGGAATCTCCGGTTTAACAGGATTCACAACGGAAATTGACCGTACAAACTTAAATAAATTATTACGTGATTTACGTAATAAACTAAATAGTATTCAAGATCCAGATGGTAGTAACTATATTCTATCTATCGCCGCTCCTTCAACTTATTGGGGTGTTGATAGATATGACTATGATGGAAGATATTCTGGTTCTGTTGGTGGTATCAATGATTATTGCGATTATGTAAATATGATGAGCTATGACTTAAATAAATCAGGATCAACATCTCATCTTTCACATCTTCATATTCCGTCAAATAGTTATAGTTATAAATTCGCTGTTGATTATGGAGTATCATACTTTACAAGCCTTGGCCTTGATAAAAATAAAATAATCATTGGCTCTGCAGCTTATGGTAAAGCTTATAATATTACTGGTACAGTTAACCAAACAGCTGAATATCCAGCTCTTGGTGTAACTGGTACTTTAGGACAAGTAAGTGGCTATGGACTACCTGGTCAAAGTATAACATGGAATTCTGGTACTATCTACTATACAGGTATTCAAACTTTGATTGCATCAGGTGCCTTCAAACAATATGATGAATATAACAATTCAAATAAATTTGTAGGTTCTTACCTTTATAGTTCAAAAGATAATGTCTTTATTACATTTGATAGTAAAAAGGCTATCGAAGAAAAATGTAAATACGCAAAAGCAAATGGACTTGGCATTATGGTTTGGGCATATGGAGAAGATGCAACTGACACAATCGTAGATACTATCTGTGATAATCTATAAAATTAAAAAGACACATTTGATAGAAATATCATTTGTGTCTTTACTTACTTAAGGAGAAAATCAAAATGAATGACATATGGGATAAATTATACATAGAAGCAAAAAAAGTCGTAAATCCAAGAAAAATTTCAGAATGGGTTGAAGCAGGAGGAGTTGCGGCCGCAATTCTTTCAAAATCCGGAAAAATCTACACGGGAGTATGTGTCGACACTGCTTGTACCCTTGGCATTTGTGCAGAAAGAAATGCCATCTTTAATATGATAACATCGGGAGAAAGTGAAATTCAAGCGGTTATCGTCGTGGGTTCTAATGGAAAAGTATTAGGAAGTCCTTGTGGTGCATGTCGAGAACTAATGGTTCAACTTATGCCTAATAATTATCAAGAAATTGAAATCATGTTAGATTATGAAACCAAAGAAGTAACAACCTTAGGTGAACTAACTCCAAGATGGTGGATTTAAGTAATGCGGTTATAGAGTTTCTATAACTGTTTTTTATGCATTTAAATGACTTAAATATGTCATTTACCTTATTAAGTATTGTAATAAAAACTTAGATTTGATATAATCTTAAAAAAGAAAACGAGGAAAATTATGGTTATTGTACTGATTTTATCAATCTTAATCACATCGATGATTACTATTTTATTCATCTTTTTGAATAAAAAATACTCATCAAAATTAATAAACAAAATAACAAAAATTTTAACTATTCTATATTTGATAATTACTTTTCTTACCATTCTTTTACCAGATGGCTTAATTAAGAGTGTATCAAATCCTGAAGATTTAGGTACTGTTAATAAATGGCAATGTATCTTAAGGATAATGCTCGCGATAAATCCAGTAGTAATGATGGTAACTACATTCTTTGATAACCGATTATTTAAAAACATAGCCGTGTGCTTTGTTCTACCTTGGACATTCATATCAATGTTTTTCTATAATGATTTCATGGAATACTACTTGAGCCCAAGCGGAAGAGGATTATACACAACAAGAGGTGTCTCTGATTATTTTAAAACTTTAATGATGAATGAACCCTTTAGAGGAATTATCTTTTCCCTTCAGTGGATTCTAGTCATAACCTTATGTTTAAAGCTTATCTTCATTGATAAACACTTCATTAACTTTAAGGATTTCCATGAACCACTTAATACAAGTATAATCTTACTATGTTTACTAATCCAAATGATGCCAATCTACATCCCTCAAGTCTTAACTGGGGGCTTTGGTCATATTTTATTTGATAAGTTTAGTTTTCTCCATATAGCTTGGATTATTTATTTAGTATCAAAGATAATAGTCTTGTGTTTAATATTTAGAAATAAAAGTGAAGAATCAAAATATATTTTATGCTTAGTACTAGCTCTTGCTGTACTATTCCAATATAATTCTATGTTTTCACTTACCATCAACATTAAACGATTACCTCTACAATTATGTAATCTTGCTTCATACTTGATGTTATTAGCATTAATTACCAAAAATAGATTTATCTTTAATTTTAATTTTTTAGTAAATATGGTAGGTGCATCTATTGCCCTTCTTGTACCAGATGTTAATGGTAATAACATTCTAGAAGTTTGGAACTTACACTTTATCTATGAACATACTAATGTTGTGGTAGTTCCTATTCTTTCATTAATCCTTGGAATTTTTCCAAAGATTGACAGAAGATCATATCGTGATGCGATCATTGGTTTTAGTTGTTACTTTATTTTTGTCTTAATACTAGGAATAATATTTAACAATCTTGCGATAAAACTAGAAAATAATGACTTTAAGGCTAATTATCTATTTATGTTTGATCCCAAAGTTGCTTGTAATACCTTACCTTTTTTAACTCCCCTTACTGACTTAAGTGTTAAAATAGGTCAAGCGTCCTTTTATCCGTTATTAATGATTTTTGTCTTTTTTGGCTATCTTTTAATTGTATCTTTAGTCTATTTACCATTTGAGATAACTCGCATAGTAAAAACTAAGCACCAACAAAAACTAGAACCAAGTATATCATAAATAATCAATATAGTTGATAGTTAAGAGTTTAGCTCCTTAACCATCAACTTTTATTTTTATGGACTATAATTCTACTAAAAAAAATAAAGATGTGGTAAAATATAAGTACAAAATTAAATAATCAAGAAAACGAGGAGATTGAACAATGAAAGTAAAAGAAATGAGAAAGTTTATAAAACATATTGAAAAGAACTTCCACCAAGAATGTGAAACCGTCCTTCATGGTGTTGTCGATAATGATGATGTTCACATCGATGTTTTATACTTAGGACCAACAGAAGAATTTCCTTTTAATAAACTAATAACCATGGGAGAATCTGATTTCAAGCTCCCCGAAAAAAACTATCGAAAGATTGATCGTAATGAGTATATGATATTTTTTGATAAAGACATTAAAGTCTCAAAAGAGGATTCAGAATGGATGTTCTACCTAAATGCATTGATGAATACCGCTGAGTTTGCGAGAACAACTAATACCTTTGTATGTTATGGTCATGATGTTTACTATGAATATGAAGATTCTGACATGGTAAGTACATTAATCTTATTTCCGGAAGTTATGCCTGATGCTAACATTTTAGTCGCAAAACTTGGGTTAACTAAAAAATGCATGTGCTATCAGGTAATGCCGATAACTAAAGAAGAATATGATTATGATCTTAAATATGGACCAATGAAATTAATTACTGATTATTTTTATAAAGATGATGACTTAGATAAATGCTTATATCTTGCACAAAAAATTAGAAAGAAAGTAAACTGATGATAATAGTAGAAGACTTTGATAAAGTTGAAATGCGAGTTGGTACCATAATTAATGTATCAATCAACAAAAAATAATGAATTCCCCCATATAAATTAACCATTGATTCAGGTAGTGACCTTGGAATTAAAACCCCATCCGCTCAACTTACTACTTTATACAAAGAAGAAGACCTAATAGGTGACAAGTAATAGTAGTCACAAATTTTGAACCAATCAGAATAGGTGATGTAAAAAGTAAAGTTAAAGTTTTAGGAATAGATACTGAAAATGGTTGTGTTTTATTAAAACCAGACTAAGAAGTAACAAATAAAACTAAAATTTACTAAATCCAATCGATAAAAAAATATAAAAAATATTTTAAAAAGAATGTAATTGCTAGAAAAATGTGGTATAATAATATAGGTGTAAAACAAACCAATAAATTAAATATAAAAAGGAGAAATAGATTATGGCTGTAAAAGTAGCTATTAATGGCTTTGGCCGTATTGGCCGTCTAGCTTTTAGACAAATGTTTAATGATGACAAGTACGAAATCGTTGCCATCAATGATTTAACATCACCTGAGATGTTAGCACACTTATTAAAATATGATTCAGCACAAGGAAGATATGAATTAGCTGACCAAGTTGTTGCTAAAGAAAATTCAATTGTTGTTGCTGGAAAAGAAATCACAATTTATGCAGAAAAAGATGCAAACAACTGCCCATGGAAAGAATTAGGCGTTGATGTAGTATTAGAATGTACTGGATTCTATACTTCTAAAGAAAAATCAATGGCTCATATCAATGCTGGTGCAAAGAAAGTTGTTATCTCTGCTCCTGCCGGCAAAGATCTAAAGACTATCGTTTTCAACGTTAACCATGAAACTTTAACTCCAGAAGATCAAATTATTTCTGCTGCATCATGCACAACTAACTGCTTAGCTCCAATGACTAAAGCATTAAACGATGCATTCCCAATTCAATCTGGTATTATGACAACTGTTCATGCTTATACAGGTGACCAAATGGTTCTTGATGGACCTCACAGAAAAGGTGACTTAAGAAGAGCAAGAGCTGCAGCTGTTAATATCGTTCCTAACTCAACTGGTGCTGCAAAAGCAATTGGTCTAGTTATTCCTGAATTAAATGGTAAACTAATTGGTTCAGCTCAACGTGTTCCAGTTCCTACAGGATCAACAACTATCCTTGTTGCTGTTGTTAAATCAGATAAAGAAGTTACAGTTGACGCAGTTAATGCAGCAATGAAAGCTCAATCTTCTGAATCATTTGGATATACTGAAGAACCTCTAGTATCTAGCGATATTATCGGTATCAGATATGGTTCATTATTTGATGCAACTCAAACTATGGTAATCAAACTAAGTGATAACCTATATCAAGTTCAAGTTGTTTCTTGGTATGATAATGAAAATTCATATACATCACAAATGGTTAGAACTATTAAATACTTCGCTGAATTAAAATAGTTAAAATAGCCTAAAATAAATAACGATTATAGAATTATTTTTCTATAATCGTTTTTTTAAAAATTCATTTTTTTAGATTTGCAATTTATTATGGTTTGTATTATAATATATAAAAAAGAGGTGTACAATATGAAATATGCATTAACCAATTGTATAATTTTAAATGGAACCAAAAACATGGAACCATTAAGGGGATACTCCATCATTGTTGAAGATGGAAAAATAACAAAGATTACAAATGAGATATTATCAAATATTAAAGTAATTGATTTACAAAATAGATATGTATTACCAGGATTAATCAATATGCATGTCCATCTACCTGGATCAGGAATGCCTAAAGATACAAGTAAACAAAATAAAGAAAGTGTAAATAAACTATTATCATGTAAACTAACAAGATACATTGTATATAGATTATGTGCCTCTTTCGCAAAACTAGAGTTAATGAGTGGAGTTACTACCATTAGAACGGTAGGTGGGCTTTCTAATATTGATTCAACTATTCGTGATAATATCAATAAAGGTAAACTAAAAGGGCCAAGAATCATTGCTTCAAACATGGCACTTTCAGTTCCTGGTGGTCATATGGCAGGAGTTCTTGCTTATGAAGCAACAGATGTTGATTCTGCTATTTCTTACATTAACAAAATTAGTGAAACTAAACCTGACTTAATTAAATTAATGATTACTGGTGGAGTTCTTGATGCAAAGAAAAAAGGTGAACCAGGAGAACTGAAGATGAGCCCAGAAATCATAAAAGCCGCATGTGATAGAGCCTATGAATTAGGATATAAAGTTGCTGCCCATGTCGAATCACCACTTGGGGTAAAACTTGCTTTAGAAAATGGGGTAGACACTATTGAACATGGAGCAAAACTAACCGATGAAATCATCAATCTTTTTAAAGAAAGAAATGCATCATTAATTACAACCATTTCTCCCGCTATTCCTCTCGCAAAATTTGATGAATCAATCACCCATGCAACGGAGCTTACCAAATATAATGGAAATATTGTACTTGAAGGTATCGTTTCTGCTTCGATTGCATGCTTAGAAAATAACATTAAGGTTGGTCTTGGCACTGATACCGCGTGTCCTTTTGTTACCCATTATGATACATGGAGAGAACTAGCCTACTTCATCAAGTATGTAAAAAACGATAACAAAGAAGCCATCTATCATGCAACCCTTGGTAATGCAATTATTGCGGGGATTGAACAAGAAACTGGTAGTGTTGAAGAAAATAAATCATGCGATCTATTAATTGTCGATAAAAACCCACTAGATGACATTACCGCTCTAAGACAACCTTACATGGTGGTATTTAAAGGAAACATTATCAAGAAACCAAAAATAAGAAAATTTAAATATGTTGAAAATGAACTAGACAAACAACTATAGTTATTGTTTTGTTAGTTTATAAACTATGGAAAATCACTAATACAAGAAAAAAGGACAAAATTTGTCACTTTACACGACACTAAACCTCATTTTTTGTGTCTTATCAAAAAGAGAAAAATACAGTTAAAGTAAGTGTTATGTTGAATGTTTGTATTATGAGGAGAATTTATGAATAAAAAGCAAATTGAACTAATCAAAGAAAAGGATGAAGAAGCATTTGAAGTCTTATATAACGAATATAAACGTTTAGTATATTATGTTATATATCAAATAGTAAAAAATGCTGACGCAACATCTAGGTTATTACAAGACACCTTTCTTACGGTATATAATAAAATTTACCAATATAATGGGGGAAATTTTAAATACTGGATTTTAACGATTGCTAAAAACTTAGCCAAAAATTATGTTACAAGAGATTTAGCTAAGGAAAATCACTTTGTAAACGATAATGAAAGAGTCGAAAAAGCCCCTGATGAATCATATCAAGGACTTGGAAAATATGATGAAATATTATCAGAAAACTTTGAACAAGAAGCAAAAGATATCATTGTTTATCATATTGTTTTTGGATATCAATTTAAGGATATCGCAAAAATCATGGATAAAACCCCAAGGTATGTAAGTACAAAATATAAGTTGTCACTGGATAGACTAAAAAAGATAATGGAGGAACTATAATATGGGAGATAAGTTTAGAAAACTACGTGAAGGCTTTCTAGAAGATTTATCAAGTAAAACAGATAATATCGAAGAAGTCAAAAAGGCCATCGGGATCAAACCCACTAAAAAAGAACATCAACCTATCCAAAAAAGACCATTAATCTTTGCACTTGCTAGTCTATCAGTAATTATCATCCTTCTTGTTACCATTAACTTAGTTAATCCTACTGCGATAAATCGTAATATTCCAACCTATAAAGAAATGACTGCACATAATGAAGTCATAACTCCAAACTATAAAGCAAGAAAAAATCTTGCGGGAACAATAGAAGAAGACATTATCAATGAAATTGGTATTGTTAAAATCCCTGGTATTTCTTGCTATGCAAAAAGAAATGAAAGTATCATCATTACAATAAAACTTGAAAACCCTAAAGAATATGAAATTCTTTCATTTACGTTAAATAATAAAAAATATCAAATATCTGAATTCCTAGAAGGATCAAACTCTGAACAAATCCTTGTAAGATATAATGCAAGTGATACTTCAGGGATTGAAGAAATAACCATTAACGCTATCAAATATATCGATAATGAAAGCATCAAGAATGCTCGCTTTGATGGTAATCAAACCATCAAAATAGGAGTGGCTTATGAAAACCATCCTGAAGTAATTAACTTTACAACTTTAAAGGAAGCAAATTCTGTAAGATTTAGTTTTATCGTTAATGATAAAGATAACTTAATTAATAATCAAACTGGTCTTAATGCATACTTATATGACGGAAATAACATCCAGAAAATTACAAAACTAAAAGTTGGATTAAATGAAATCCAATATGACAACTTAAGTTATGGTTCAACATATTCTTTGATTATAGTTGGTATCTATGATTTACTTGATGGAGCTGGTAAAAGAGGTAATGTCTTACATAAAGAAACCTTTACAACCAATCATGGTTATACTTATGATACAGTCTCAACAACTACCGATAATATAAGTCTAACTTTAAAGAAAGATCCAACATTTAAAGGAAATCTAGTAAAGACTGAACTATATAAAGATGGAAGTTTAATTGAAACCAAATTAGGAAATAACCTAACCATAAACTTTAGTAATCTTCAATCAAACACTGAATATGAAATCATTACAACTTATGAATTTAATATTAGTAGTTCAAATAAAGAAACAAGAACGATAAGCACTAAAGTAAAAACCACATCAAAAGAAATTCCAACTCTTGAAATTTCAGGAATTCTCCCTATAGATAATAAAATCATAGGTTTCCTATTAATCAAAGATTTAGAAAATCTATTAAAAATTAGGAGTATTGACTTATATCAAAATGATGTTAAAGTTACATCACATGATGTCTTACAAAATGTCAAACAAAATGAAGATGGTACCACTACTTGTGAATTTAGATTTACGAACATCCCAAGTGGTGAGTATAAAATTGTAATTGTCTATGAATATGATTTAAATGAAGGCAATGGCCCACAAGTAATTGATGAAAATAGTATTAATAAAAATAATATTATTACCATCAATTTATAAAAAATAGCCTATAACAATGAAATGATATCCATTTCACTATTATAGGCTTTTTATTATGCTGTAACAACTTCTCCTGTATTTTCTCTAAAAGCATTAAATACTTTTCTTGATACAATGGAGTAAGTAAGAAGATGAATTGCGAAAGTGATAATCCAAGATATTGGATAGGAAATATAAAGTAGGTGTAAATCATTGTAATCAACAAAGTTAGTATATTGTCTAAATACAAGATAAATCCAAGCAATTCTAAATCCACATACCCCAATGATCGAAACAATCATTGGAATAGTTGAATATCCAAGACCACGAAGGACTCCAACCATAACATCCATTATTCCACACAAGAAATAAGGAAGACATAGATAATGAAGTCTAATATAGCCAACGTTAATTTTGTCAGGAGCATTAACATAAATTCTTAGTAATTGTTTACCAAAAATAAAGGTAAGCCCACCCATGAATACCCCAATCATCGTAACAATAATTAAGGAATAAATAGTTACTTTAATAATATTTTTCTTGTTCTTAGCTCCTACATTTTGTCCAGTAAAAGCAAGAGCAGCATGATAAACTGAGTTCATCGCCGTATATACAAAACCTTCAAGAGATGAAGCAGCAGAGTTTCCATCCATAACAACATTTTGTGGAGTAAACATATTAACTGATGATTGAATTATAACATTGGAAATAGAGAAGATAGAACCTTGAATACCAGCAGGAAGTCCAATTTTAGTAATTTCCCATAATTCATTTTTATAAATAGCTAGTTCTTTAAATCTAAAGCGGTATGCTTCATTACTCTTCAAAAGAGCCAACATAATTAATACACAAGAAATTATTTGTGATATAATCGTTGCAATAGCAACTCCCGCAACCCCCATTTTACAAACAATAACAAAGAATAAGTTTAAAATAATATTTACAATACCCGCAACACTTAAATATATTAAAGGACGTTTAGTATCGCCAACCGCTCTAAGAATAGCAGCTGCAAAGTTGTATACCATATTAAATGGCATTCCGATAAAATATATTTGTAAATAAATCTTTGATAGTTCTAAATCATTGTGCATTAAATGAAGGAAGGTACCAGCCATGAAGAATCCCATAACGCCAAGTAGAACCCCAATAATGAAACTTATAAAAATGGAAGTATGAACAACTCTTCCAACCTTTTCATAATCTTTAGCTCCATAAAGGCGAGCTACCACAACATTGGTTCCCACACTTAATCCCATAAATAGGTTTACAATTAAATTGATTAAAGCTGAAGTAGAACCAACTGCTCCTAAGGCTCCTTCTTGATTGGAAAAGTTACCAACAACAATTAAATCGGCAGTGTTGTAAAGTAACTGCAAGATTCCCATCAAGGCAAGAGGCAGTGAGAAAATCAAAATCTTTACAAAAAGATTTCCGCTACACATGTCAATTTCATATTTTTTTCTTTTTTCTACATTTTCATTCATATAATCACCGGGAGTTATTATACTCCAAACTTCTATTAAATGCAAATGAATGAAAAATGAAAACACTAACAAAAAAGACAATAATCAAACGATTACTGTCTTCCTTATTATATATAGTATATTATAGTTTAGTTACAAATGTTTTATAAGCAAGGTATGCTTCGTAAACATCTACTTTAGAAACTATTTCCATTGGAGCATGCATGTTAAGAACCGCAATACCAGCATCAATTACATTCATATTGTAGTTACCTAAGATATAAGCAATAGTACCGCCTCCACCTTGGTCAACTTTACCAAGTTCAGCTGTTTGGAAGTTTACGTTAGCTTCATCCATAACTTTTCTGATTTCTGCAAAGTATTCAGGCATTGCATCATTACATCCACTCTTACCTCTTGCACCGGTGTATTTGTTAAAACAAATACCATTGCCAAGATATGCGGCATTCTTGCTGTCATTTACTCCTGCGAATAATGGATCAAATCCAGCGGAAACATCACTTGATAACATCTTAGTGTTTTCCATAGCATGACGTACTTTTAATTCTGAGTATTCAGTTGTTAAATTAACAAGTTCGGCAACAGTATTTTCAAAGAATTTAGATTCAGCTCCCGTTGCTCCGATTGATCCAACTTCCTCTTTATCAACAAGGATAGCACAAGAAGTATAAGTAACATCTGTCGCATCAATTACAGCTCTAAATGAAGTGTATGCACAAACTCTATCATCATGTCCATATCCAGCAATCATGCTACGATCTAGTCCATAGTCACGAGCTGCACCAGCAGGAACAATTTCAAATTCAGCACTAATTAAATCTTCTTCCTCAAAATCATATTTTTCCTTAAGAAACTTTAAAATATTAGCTTTAACGGCATCTTTTTCACTGCCTTCAAGTGGCATACTACCAAGAGTTACATCTAGGTCTTCACCTTCAATAACTTTAGCAGCACTCTTTTGCATTTGGTCACCTGATAAATGGATTAGTAAATCACTAATACCAACTACCGGATCACTTGCATCTTCACCAATAATGACATTAACTTTAGTTCCATCCTTCTTACATACAACGCCGTAAATCGCAAGAGGGATTGTAACCCATTGATACTTTTTGATACCACCATAGTAGTGAGTATCTAATAAACAGAAATTGTGACTTTCATATAAAGGATTTTGTTTAACATCAAGACGTGGTGAGTCGATGTGAGCACCTAAAACACGTAGTCCTTTTTCAATTGGTTCACTACCAATTACAAATAAAGCAATATTTTTACCTTTATTTGTTGTATAAACTTTATCACCTTTCTTTAAACTTTTAAATTCATGAAGAGGTTTAAACCCATGTTCTAAAGCAATTCTTTCAGCTTCTTTAACACATTCTCTTTCGGTTTTGCATTTAGAAATGAAAGCTTTATAACCTTCACAAAAATCCATAACTTGGTTTAAATTTTCATTTGTGTATTTTTCCCATGCATTTTTTGCATACATAATATCATCTCCTTTTCATACTCTCTTATTATACCATATTTTTTCAATCTTAGTATTTTATATGATTAACTTTTATTTTTTTTCTCAAAATCCTCTCAAAAAACCGATAAATATTGTATAATATATAAGGACTAAAATATTGAAAGGAAGGATTATTGTGGCTAAAAAAAGAAGAAAATCATCTAGTAAATTTTTTATAATATTATTTGTTTTATTTGTTATTTGTGTTGTTGCTCTCTTCATTGTAAAACCTGAAGTATTTAAATCTATCACTAATTTATTTAATAAAAAAGATAATCAAACTACTATTAATAGTGATGACCTAACAATTCATTTTCTTGAACTTGGGGTCAAAAACACTGGTGATTCGATTTACATTAAAGCAGGAGATACTGACATTTTAATTGATGCTGGATCTACTAAAGAAAGCGCTAGTACCATAACTAAGTACTTAAATCAATATGTTACAGATGGTAAATTAGAATATGTAATTGCCACTCATGGGGACAAAGATCACATTTCAGCTTTTGTAGGTCCAAAGGGGGAAAGTGGAGTCCTTGATAGTTTTAAGGTTGATACCATTATTGACTTTCCACGTACTACAAAAACTACTACCATATATAAAGATTACGTTGCTAAGAGGGAAAATCTCGTTAAGCAAGGAACTAAACATTTTACAGCTTTAGAGTGTTTTAATAATGAAAATGGTGCCAAAAGAGTCTATGAACTTTCTAAAGGAATTGAACTTGAAATCTTATATAACAAGTTTTATGAAGAAAATACCACTGATGAAAACAATAACTCAGTATGTTTAATGATTAACCAAGGTTCAAGACACTTCCTTTTTACAGGTGACCTTGAAAAAGAAGGAGAAGATGCCTTAGTAAAAAATAATAAACTACCAGAAGTTGAACTATTTAAAGCTGGACATCATGGATCAAAAACTTCCTCAAATGATGCCTTACTAAGTGTAATAAAACCAAAAATTGTTTGTGTATGTTGTTGTGCAGGTTCTGATGAATATACTAAAATTGATGATAACATGTTCCCTACCCAAGCCTTTATTTCCCGTGTATGTAAGTACACTGATAAGGTTTACGTTACAAGTCTTGCGACCGAAGATCAATCATCATTTACTTCAATGAATGGTAATATCGTTGTTACATCTAAAAAGGATCAAGAAGTAATGGTTAATTGTAGTAACAATAATACCATCTTAAAAGATACAGAATGGTTCAAAAAACATCGTAAGTGGGAATAGTCATGAATAGAATTTATCAATTAGTAGGACAAATAATCGAAAATGCTCAATACTTAGAATTCAATCTTCTCTTAATGCTGAAATATGACATTATTTTAAAAGCCTTTGATAAATCACACGCGATAACCATTGAAAAATATCATCAACTAGTAATAGATGCTGAAAATAAATCAATGGAGTTAAAACACAAAACAATGGGTGAGATAATCCACAACATTAGAGAAATGAATCGACTAAGTGAAGATGAAGTAAACAAACTAGAAAAAGTCCTAAAAACAAGAAATTACTTAGTTCATCAATACTTTAAAAAACATGATTTTGAACATTTCTATCAAGATGAAGAATTCTTAAATAAAGAAATTAACTACTTAAAAGATACTTTAAGTACTATGTCACACTTAAATTTATCTGTCGCAAGTATTATTACCTATCAACAAGAAATGATTAAATCAATTAAGTAACAATGGTTTATCCATTGTTATTTTTTCTTTTATTTTCATAATGCATTAACTTGTTTTTTTTTATAAAAAAATAGTATAATATCACTAATTAAAAGGAGGAATGAAGAATGATTAAAGCCTTTAAACATCTTGGTTGGTTTTTTAAAGAAAATCTTTGGAAATATTTTTTATGTTGTTTAACTTTAGTATTTGTATCGGTAATGCCAGTAGTTCCTGCTAAGTTCTTAGGACTTGCGATTGATGAAATTGCGATGGGAACAATTACCATTTACAAATTAGTGTTTTATCTATGTGGACTTTTTCTTGTTCCTTTTAGTGTTTATTTAGTTAATATAATTTATCACTATAATATCAATAGCCTAGGTCATACTTTATCATATCAATTACGTGAAAAGTATTTAAGCCATTTATTTGACATGGATGCTCAACTATATGAAGAATATACTAAAGGTGATTTAATCGCAAGGGCAACTAATGATTTACAAAATCTAACAATTCTTGCGACATCATTTCTCCAAAATCTAATTTATTATATTGCTTTAATTACATCATCGGTAGTTATGATGATTCTAATTCATCCCCTTCTAACGGTAGCATCAGTTGCTTTTATGCCTTTCGCAATCTTCTTTCTTAATTACTTAAGAAAAAAGAAAAGAAGATATTATAAAAAGCATCATGAAATATATGCGAATATGACTGAGAGTGTTCTTGAATCAATTGAAAGTGTTAAAGTTGTAAGAGCATATGGTGTAGAAGAACAAGATTTTAAAAAGACAAAAATCGCCATAGATAACGATGTTAACTCTTGGTGGAAAATCTTAAAATTTGAATCAATGTTTACTCCAATGTTTGAACTAACATATGCGATTGCTTATTTCATTGCGATTGGTCTTGGATCATACATGGTAATCTATAGTAAGATTACTCCGGGAGATTTAGTTACTTTCCTTTTATATGTTGCCATGCTATATGGACCTTTAATTGGTCTTAGTAATATCTTAAATAATATTAGTAACATCTTGATTGCGGATAACCGTTTCTTTGAAATCATGGATCGTGAACCAAAGGTTACTGATGATGTTGACCCAATCAGTGTAATGAAATTTAAAAAAATTGAATTTAAGAATGTTTCTTTCAAATATCCATTTGATGATTTTGATGTCATCAAAAATATTAATCTAACAATCAATGCGGGAGAAACCATTGGAATTGTCGGACCAACGGGAGCTGGTAAATCTACTTTAATTCGTCAATTATTAAGAGAGTTTAATACTACAAGTGGAGAAATTGAAATAGATGGTATTAATATTAATAAATATAAGATTGAAGATGTCCGTTCACTTGTTGGTTATGTTCCTCAAAATAACATTTTATTTAGAAGATCAATTGATGATAACATTCTAATTGGTAATCCTCATGCATCAAGTCAAGAATTAAATACTGCCTTATATGTATCTGATTTCGCAAAAGATCTTGTTCAACTTCCTGATGGAAATAAAACTCAAGTATCTGAACTTGGAGGATCCTTATCAGGAGGTCAACGTCAAAGACTTTCTATTGCAAGAGCTCTCGTAAAAAATCCGGAAATCTTGATTTTAGATGACTCTTTAAGTGCTGTCGATGCCTTAACAGAAGCCACCATCATTGAAAAACTAAAACAAACAAGAAGTGGTAAAACAAATATTATTGTCGCTCATCGTTTCTCAGCCATCGCAAAAGCTGACAAAATCGTAGTAATGGAAGATGGTCAAATATCTTGTATTGGTACCCATCAAGAATTAATCAATTATGATAATTGGTACAAATCACAATATTTGAAACAAATCAAAGGTGAAATCTATGAATAATTACAAACGTTTATTTAAGTTTATTAAAGGGAAGAAAAGATACCTAATAATTAGTTTAATTATGATTGTAATCGTTCAAACCTTAAATTTTGTCTCACCACTAATTGTAAAAACAATCCTTGATGATTGTATCATGGGAATTGAATATGACTGGGCGCAAGTAGAGCAAGAAACAAGTAATACCCTTAGTTATAATGGAAACTACTATAAACAAAAAAGATACTTAAATGATGATGATATCGTTATTAGTGATGCAAGTGTTGTTATCATTAAAACTAATTTCTATTTTATCAATGAAAAAATTATCGATGGCCATAAAGAAGTAAATGGCAATACCTTAACCATTACTTCTAAAAATGAAACCAAAACCTATCAAGCCACCAAACTTCAAGTAGGTGAGGTTGTATGTTTCTATCGCCCGATTATGCGAACTTTAATCATCTTCATTGTTCTCTTGTTTGTTAAAACATTAATAACCATCCTATGTACTTTTATTCAACATTTCTCTACCAATAGAATGGTCAACTACCTTGCGAGAGATGGAAGAACCAAAGCTATGTTAAGCGTCGAAAGATTACCGATATCCGAGTTTGAAAAAGAACCTGCAGGAAAAACCGCATCAAGAATTACTCAAGATGTTGATGGTTTAATCATTCTTTATCGTCAACTAATTAATCTTTTTGCTAATGCCTTTTTAAGTTTTACTTTTGCTTATATTGGAATGTTCTATCTTGATTATCGTCTAGCCCTACTAAGCTTTTTAATCTATCCATTTGTTTATATATGGATTAAAGCATACCTTAAAAAGTTAAAGAAAACCGCAGAAAACGTTAATGAAGCTAGAAGTATGTTAACAGCGAAAATCAATGAAATTATCAATGGCATTCATATTCTCCAAATTTTTAACTTTAAAGATCAAACTGTTGAAGAGTTCAATGAAATAAGTATGACCTATAAGAAAGAACAACTAAAAGAAGTAAAATTAAGTATAACTCTTGGTTGGAATATGATTAACATTGTACGTTCTTTAATTACAACTTTAGTTGTTGCTTACTTTGGTATTCAATCAGTAACCTTTGGTGGTATTGTTATTAGTGCAGGTTTAATCTATGCTTATAATGAATATCTAGTAAAAATCATTGAACCAATCTCGATTGTCTTTACCCAAATTGGAGAATTCCAACACTCTCATGTCCGCATTGAAAGAATCCATAAATTAATTGAAGCTCCCCTTGAGGATGATACCAAATTCATAATTCCTAAATATAAGGGTGATGTAAAATTTGAAAATGTATGGTTCAGCTATGTAGAAAATGATTATGTATTAAAAGGCGTAAGCTTTGACATTAAGGCAGGTCAGTTTATTGGTTTAGTCGGACACACCGGAAGTGGTAAAAGTACCCTCATGAACCTCCTACTTCGTTTTTATGACCTTGATGAAAACGGGAAAATTCCCTGTGGTAAAATCTATGTTGATGGAAAGGATATTAAAACCTACCCTAAAAGAACCTACCGTGAACATATTGGAATAGTTCTTCAAGAACCGGTTTTAGTCAGAGGTACTATTGCTAGTAACATCCGCTTTGGAAAAGAAGATGTCAGTGATGAAGAAATTGAACAAATCCTTATATCCCTTGGAGGGAAACGTTTCTTAAGTAAATTTAAGGAAGGTATCAACCAACCAATTACGAGAGCTGGTGTTAACATGAGTGCAGGAGAAAAACAAATAATCTCTCTCGCAAGAGCTATTGTTTATAATCCTTCCATCATCATCATGGATGAAGCAACATCGCATATTGATACCGAAACTGAAGAAATGATTAAACATGCTCTTGATGTAGTATGTAAAAACCGTACAGTAATTGTCATTGCTCATAGACTTTCAACGATATTTAACGCGGATAACATCATTGTTCTTGATCATGGCCTAAAAGTTGAAGAAGGTACACACGAAGAATTAGTTAAGAAAAATGGTTATTACGCTAATATCTACCGTGCTCAAGTTGCTAATGTAACAATGATAAAAAATCAAAGTCAAATAAATAATGATAATAAAATGATATCTTAGGGTAACCTAAGATATTTTTAAAATAAAGTAGAGTAAAATTGTAAAAATTTTTAAAATGTGCTATAATAAAGGTGTATAAAAAGAAAGGTGTGAAAATATATGGCTTATATTAATTTTTCTCGTGAATTATTAGACAAATTCTGTATGGAGGCTTTCCAAAAATTTGGTTTTACCAAAGAAGAAAGCAGAATTATTAGTGATGTATTACTAATGTCTGATGATTTTGGTATTGAATCTCATGGAATGCAACGTTTAGTTCGTTACCACAAAGGTATTGAAAGTGGACTAATCAAGGTAGACGCAAAACCTGAGGTTGTATTTGAAACTCCCGTTTCTGCAGTAATCGATGGACACTCTGGCATGGGTCAACTAATCGGACATCAAGCAATGATGCTTGCGATTGAAAAAGCAAAAAAATCAGGAGTTGGTATTGTTACAGTTCGTAACTCTAACCACTATGGTATCGCTGGATACTATGCAAGAATGGCAATGGACCAAGGCTTAATTGGTTTCTCATGCACAAACTCAGAAGCAATCATGGTACCTACATTTGGTAAGAAAGCAATGCTTGGATCTAACCCAATTGCATGTAGTGCTCCTGCTGATCCTTACCCATTCTTCTTTGATGCTTCAACTACCGTTGTAACGCGTGGAAAACTAGAAATGTATAATAAAATGAATAAACCTATTCCAACTGGTTGGGCAGTAAACAAATTTGGTGAATCTTCAAATAGTGCTAGTGAAGTACTTGGAAACATCAAGGCTCATGAAGGCGGCGGTATTGTTCCACTAGGTGGCGATACTGAATTATTAGGTGGTCATAAAGGTTATGGATATGGAATGCTTTGTGAATTATTCTCATCAATTCTATCTCAAGGCTTTACATCATCTCATACAATGCAAAATGGATTCTCAGGAATTTGTCATGGCTTTATGGCAATTAACCCTGCTTTCTTTGGTGATCCTGAAGCAATCAAAAAACACTTCAATGAATATTTACAAGAATTACGTGAAAGTCCAAAAGCTAATGGTGCAACACGTATCTACACTCATGGTGAAAAAGAAATGGAAGCTGTTAAACGTGTAGAAAAAGAAGGTATTCCTGTAAATGAAAATACCGTAAAAGAAATGATCGATATGGCTAAATACTTAGGTATGGATGTAAAAGCTTATTTTGGTGATTTCGAAGTAAAAGATAATAATTTTAAGAGTAGTTATTAATAAATAAAGAGGTATAAGAAAATGGCAGAAAAAACTGTATACGAAAGAAGTCTTGAACTTCATGAAAAAAATCATGGTAAACTTGAAGTTTGTTCAAAAGTAAGAGTAACAAATCGTGAAGAATTATCACTAGCATACACTCCAGGTGTTGCGGAACCTTGTAGAAGAATTCATGCAAACCCTGATGATGTATTTAAATATACTTCTAAAGGAAACTTTGTTGCGGTTGTAACTGATGGTACTGCTGTACTTGGACTAGGTGATATTGGTCCTCTTGCAGGTATGCCTGTAATGGAAGGTAAATCAATTCTATTCAAAGAATTTGCCGATGTTGATGCTTTCCCTATTTGCTTAGATACTAAGAATGTAGATGAAATCGTTGAAACGGTAAAAAGAATCGCTCCATCATTTGGTGGTATTAACCTTGAAGATATTTCTGCACCTCGTTGTTTTGAAATTGAAGCAAGACTTAAAAAAGAACTAGATATTCCTGTATTCCATGATGACCAACATGGTACAGCCATCGTTGTTTGTGCTGGCTTGATCAACGCCTTAAAAGTAGTTGGTAAAGAAATGAAAGATGCAACTGTTGTAATCAATGGTGCTGGTAGCGCTGGTATTTCTATTTGTAAACTAATCTTACAATTTGGTATTGGCGATGTAGTATTAGTTGATAAACAAGGTGCATTATGTCCTGGTGAAGAATGGATGAACCCTGCTCAAAAACAAATGGCAGAAGTTACTAACAAACATCATCAAAGAGGTCCATTAAAAGAAATCATTAAAGGCAAAGACATCTTCATTGGTGTTTCTGCTCCAAACCTTGTTACAGCTGAAATGGTATCAACAATGGCAAAAGATGCAATCGTATTTGCGATGGCTAACCCAACTCCAGAAATTATGCCAGATCAAGCTAAAGCTGGTGGTGCAAGAGTAATCGCAACTGGACGTTCTGATTTCCCTAATCAAATTAATAACGTTCTTGTATTCCCTGGTATCTTTAGAGGTGCTCTAGATGTTCGTGCAACAGATATAACAGAAGAAATGAAGTTAGCCGCAAGCCGTGCTATTGCTTCCTTAATCACACCTGAAGAATTAAATGAAGAATATATTATTCCTTCTCCATTCGACAAACGTGTTTGCCCTGTAGTCGCAAAAGAAGTAGGAAGAGTTGCTCGCGAACAAGGCATTGCTAAAGCATAAGGATCAATAAAATGGCTCATTTTAAACTTCCATACTATAAAGGATATCTAGAATGTGATATTCCTGATGAAGAAGTACGTGGTGTACTTGTCTCAAAAACTGAAGATTATGTTCCTACGCTTAGTGAAACTGACTTAGTAAAAGAGGCTTTAAATAATCCTATTGGAACTCCAAGTTTGTCAGTTCTTTCCCAAGGGAAAAAACATATTGTCATAATTTCTAGTGACCATACAAGACCAGTTCCAAGTCATATTACAATGCCACTTCTTCTTGAAGAAATTAGAAAAAATAATAAAGATGTAAGAATTACTATTCTTATCGCAACCGGAATGCACCGACCTACAACTCACGAAGAGTTAGTAAATAAATATGGTGAAAAAATAGTAAATGAAGAAGAAATTGTCATTCATAATGCCTATAAAGATGAAGATATGACATTTAAAGGCATTCTTCCCTCAGGTGGAGAATTATGGCTTAATAAACTAGTAGATGAAGCTGACCTTTTAATTAGTGAAGGCTTTATTGAACCCCATTTCTTTGCGGGATTCTCAGGAGGAAGAAAATCCGTCCTTCCAGGTATTGCTTCAAAGAAAACAGTCTTATGGAACCATAATGCTAAATTCATAGCATCTAAAAACTCTCGTGCTGGAAACTTAAATGATAATCCAATTCATAAAGATATGTTATTTGCGGCTAAGGCTGCCCACCTATCATTTATTCTAAATGTTGTAATTAATGGTAAAAAAGAAATCATCAAAGCTTTTGCTGGAGACTTAGAAGAAGCTCATGCTCATGGATGTGCTTTAGTTAAAGAAATAGCTCAAGTAAAACCGATTTACTCAGATATCGTTCTTACAACTAATGGTGGCTACCCTCTAGATCAAAACATCTATCAAACCGTTAAAGGTATGACCGCAGGAGAAGCTTGTGTAAATGAAGGTGGTGTAATCATTATTTGTTCATCATGTGCTGATGGTACAGGAGGAGATTTCTTCTATCGCCTTCTTGCTGATGAACCAACGGCTAAAGCTGCTTATCAGAAGTTAAATGATGTTGATCCCAGTAAAACTGAATTTGACCAATGGGAAGCTCAAATCTTAGCTCGCATTCTTACAAAAGCAAATGTAATAATTGTGTCTGATAAATGTGATCCAAAAATTATTACATCAATGCATATTATGCATGCCACAACAATTGATGAAGCATTACAAAAAGCCTATCAACTAGTCGGCAATAAAAAAGTCACAATCATTCCAGATGGAATAAGTGTAATTTTTTAAATAGAATAAATGCCTCTGGATAATCCCAGAGGCTTTATTAAAAGGAGAAACGCGATGAATAAAATTAAGATAATCGGATGGATGATACTTTTTATCTTCCTTATGGGGTGTGAAGTAACCCCTGGGGTTAGTAACGAAAGATATGAACTTGACTTCATTCTTGATGGTGGTAGTACAACTCAAGATACTCACTATGTCTTTAATGAAGTAACATTCTTTAAACTCTTTACCCCAATTAAAGATGATGCTATCTTTGTAGGATGGGAATATGATGGGAAAATAATAAATGATGATGAAATAGTAGTTGATAAAAATATCACCCTAAAAGCTATATGGAAAAACGCCATTCTTAAAATTACTTTTGATTATAAGTATGATGACAAAAAAGAAGAATTCACTATTCCATATTCATCAAGTTTTACATTTCCAATTCCTGAAGAAAGAACAGGATATCGCTTCTTAGGGTGGAGTTTAGTAGGAAGTATTATTGATGAAGATTATGTATTTGAAAAAGATGCCTACCTTGAAGCAAGATGGCTTCCCAATACTTATAAAGTTACCTACATTCTTCAAGATGAAATATATAAAGAAGTAGAAATAAAATACGATGAAGACTTAATTCTTGAAGATATAAATATAAAAGGATATAACTTTTTAGGATGGTACAAAGATACAGAGAAAATTGAAAATCAAGTATTTAAATTTAACACAAATATCACCTTAATAGGAAAAGTAGAACCAAAAACTTATAAGGTAACTTTAAAAGATAATGAAGAAATCATTGATACGTTATATGTCAAATATCTAGAAAAAGTATCAATAGAAAATCCTCAAAAAGAAGGATATGAATTTCTAGGTTGGTACTTAGATAACATGCCTTTTACTTTAGAAACATGGCCAGATGAAGACTTAGTACTTGAAAGTAAGTGGAAACTTCTCCAAGAAGAAACCTTAATTACTTCAATAGAGATTAAACTTTATAATAAACAAAGTGATCCTTATGATGTTGTATCACTATATGATAGTACTACATCAGTATCGTTAACTAAATATTGGCATAAAATTGGTATTAAAAAGATAAATAATGCATATAAAATAACTAAAGTAGTACCAAGTGGATCCCCACTATCTGAGGTTGGATCATATGACTACTTACTCCTAATGTATCAAGCATATCCCAACTTTAATGAAATAAAAGAAAAAGTCAAAATTGGTCAAATCATTAAATTTCAAGATGATTTAAACAATCTGACTACTGGCTCTATCAACCTAATGGCATATGTTTATGAAGTAACTAAACTTCCACCATCAAAAGAAGAAGTAAATAGTTATCTCAACGACTTTTATAAAGACATAACGACAGTTTCTGAAGACCTAAATCTAATTCCAACATATCAAGATTATGATATCATTTGGAAAACTTCTAATAAAGATGTAATATCAGAAACAGGTATATACCATAAACCATCCATAACAAGAGAAGTAACTTTACAAGCTTATATTGAAAATGAATTAATGTATGAATTTAAAGTAAAAGTAGTTGGTGCTAAAGATCAAAGTAGTGCACTTGCGACAGGATATTTTTATACTAACTTTTCCAAGATAACTGAAAATACCATTGCTACTTTAGACATAATGTATTGTGCATTTGGTTATATTGATGAAAATGGTAACTTCACAAACACTAGTGAGACAAGTAATTTAATCAAAAACCTTAAAAACTATGTCTTACCGCTTGCGAAAAAACATGGTACAAAAGTTCTTATCTCCGTGAATGAAAAGAATAATTCATTTAGTAGTGTATCTCAAACGCCTGAATTACGAAAAAAATTATCAGAAAATGTCGTATCACTAATCAACACCTATGATCTTGATGGAATTGACATTGATTGGGAGTACCCTGATGCAGATGAAGTAACTAACTTCACCTTGTTAATGCAAGAAATCTATAATGCTGTTAAAAAGAATAATCCTAATCATTTAGTTACAGCTGCTATCGGAGGAGGAAAATGGCAACCTCCAAGATATGATTTAAGTAATTCAAAAAATTATCTTGATTACATTAACTTAATGACTTACTCAATGGCTAGTTCCCATGGATACTTCCAAAATGCTCTATATAAGTCATCCAAAGGATATACCTTAACTAGTTGTAGCATTGATGAAAGCATTAAAATATATGATACCTACAATGTCCCTCATGAAAAAATCTTAGTAGGAGTAGCATTCTACGGGATTAAAGAAGAAAACTGTGAGGGTCCAGGTACATCATCAGATAGTGGAAAATCCATTAGCTATAGAGTTTTATATGATACATACATCAAAAACCAACCAGATAATGTTCAAATACTATATGATGAAGAAAGTGAATCAGCCTACATTTATGACTCACTAAATAAAGTCTTCATTACCTATGATAGTGAACGCTCAATCGCAAGAAAATGTGAATACATTAACACTCATAATTTAGCAGGAATAATGTACTGGCAAGACGGTCATGATGCTGATGACATTTTACTAAATGCTATCAAAGAAAATATCAGAAAATAGCCATGTGGCTATTGATTTAAATAAAAAAATGTGGTAAAATAAAGTAAACCACAAGGAGGAGAAGAAAATGAAATTAAGAAAAGTGTTTATGGGATTGTTTTTACTAGTAATAGGTTTTGTTCTATTTACATCATGTGATGAAATAAAACAAGTAATCAGTGATCAAGCTGCTCCAATAATTGAAGATACTGTCAATGAATGCTTAGGTTTAACTGATGCGGAAGAAGATAAAAAATTCAAACTTCCAGAAGCCAAAAGATATGAAAACTTTGTAATAAAAAAGACAGATAATTGTGAAGAATATGGACTAGATGTCATTGAACCTAAAGTAACATTTAGTGAATACTTAATCGAACTAAATGAACGTCTAGGCGGAACCTTCACAGAAAATGAAATAAAAAATTTTGATGGATCGTTAGAAAATGTTTCCCAATGGGTATACGTTGATGAAACTAATACTCAATATACACTTCATTTTGAAAGAATAGTTGATGAAAATGGAAACGATGAAAAATGGACTGTTAATTTACTTATTTCAAAAATAATGGCATCTTTTGACAAAACTGAAAATTAAAAACAATAAATATAGAGGTATTATACAAACAATGTATAGTACCTTTTTTATTTAAAGTATTTAAAATATAGTATAAGCATATAATTATGGTAAATAATATAATTGCCGTAAAAAAACTACGGCAAACAATTGACTTTTGCGTTAAAAGGTGGTATACTATAATGGGTGATAAAATCATGATTGAAAAATTCATTGTCTCAAATTACAAAGGATTTAATGGTGAATTAGTTTTTGATTTGAGTAAAACTAGAGATTACGCCTTTAATGAACATCTAATAAAAAATGGTCTAGTAAATAAAGGAATAATTTATGGTAAAAATGGCAGTGGTAAATCAAATTTAGGCTTTGCTTTATATGATTTGACTGTTCATTTAACAGATAAACAAAAACCTAATGAAATGATCGGAATAAATTACTTAAATCTAGATAGTAATTTAAAAGAAGCTACCTTTACTTACTATTTTAAATTTAAAGAAGAAAGAATGATTTATTCATATGTTAAGTCCAACATAAATGAATTAATATCTGAAAATCTAAAGGTAAATAATGAGGAAATAATAAATTATAGTTTTTTAAACAAGAAAGAACAATATGTAAATGTAAAAGGAGCAGAACATCTAAGATTTGATTTGAATACTAATAATCTTTCAATTCTTAAGTATATTTATAAAAATACTCCTAATGATGAAAATTCCCCAATAACCAAAGTGGTAAAATTTGCGGAAAACATGTTATGGTTTAGATGCTTATCTGATGGTACTGGTTTTATCGGATACAAAGAAGGAAACGACACCATGGATAATATAATCATATCCAATAATAAAATTAAAGAATTTGAATCTTTCCTCTTAAAAAATGAACTACATTATAATTTATTTTCCAAAAATGTTAATAATGAAAATAAATTATTTGCGAAATTTGAAAATGGAGAAGCATTATTTTCTTCAATAATATCAAGTGGGACAAAAGCCCTATGGTTATATTATTGTTGGTCAATATATTTTGACAATGTGTCATTCTTATATTTAGATGAATTTGATGCATATTATCATTTTGAAACAGCAAAACTAATATTACAAGCAATTTGTGATAAAAAAGAAATGCAAGCTATAGTTACCTCTCATAATACCTATTTAATGCAAAACTCTCTTATGCGACCAGATTGTTGTTTTATTTTATCAAACAACAAAGTCACTGCATTATGTGATGCAACCGACAAGGAAATTAGGGAAGCTCATAATTTGGAGAAATTATATCGCAATGGTGCATTCCAAGAATAAAATCTTGTTACTTGTTGAGGGAAATAAAACAGAACCTAATTTAATGAAGAGGTATGCTAAGCTTTTAGAAAATGAATTTAAACTTGAAATAATAAGTTTTGAAACAAATATTTATGTGTTATATCAAAATATTAGATTATTAAATGAAAACTTTGACATGGATTCAACATCAACTATTGAAGTTTTAAAAAGTATTTTGAAAGAAAGAATGTTAAAACTAATTAATAATCAAAACCTAGAAAAACTTGAAACCATAAAACAACAAATTAAATTATTAGATGATAATTATCCATATATTTATTTGTTGTTTGATTTTGAATTTCAAGATAATCACTATGGTTTTGAAGAAAAAAAGAAAGTACTTATAGCATTAAAAAAGTATTTTAACGATGAAACAGAAAATGGTTTATTGCTTATTAGTTATCCAATGATAGAATCATTTAGAGATTTTAATAAAAAACCACTGAATGATGATTATTATGAAAGAATAATCGAATTAGAAAAAATAAATCTTTATAAAAGTGTCGTAGGAAAAAGAGGTTACAACATTAATTTAAGCAAATACACACTAACAGACTTTGAAAAAATAACATTACAAAATATTTTAAAAATAAATTTTCTCTTAAAAAAGCAAAAAAACATACCATTATATGAAGATTTTATTCAAATATTACAAAGCAACTTAATACTTTTATCAGAGATTTATCACATTGAAAAAGAACAAAAGATATACATTGTATGTTGTGCAATGTTTGTATATATATCTTATTTTGGCAAAAAGTATTATTTGAAAATAATTAAATTAAAATAATCAAATCAAATTAAATTAGTATTATACAAACAATGTATAATACTTTTTCTTTATGCAATATTCATTTTAAAAACTAAATATTATGGTATAATTATAGATGAATAAAATTATAAGAGGTGAATACTATGTGGAATGTTGTTACTGCAACCGTAAATAATGTAAAAGAAATGAATGAATTTTGGAATAAAGTAGTTTTAGAAGAAGGCTTCTTTAAACCAATTGAAGAAAATGCATATAAAGAATACTTAGAAAATATTCCTGGCTTTAAATATGAAGGAGTAGGCCTTGTATATAATGAAAATAAACTAGTAGGAATGGGAATTGGAGTTCTAAAAAATGAAACATCTGGTGCTATTAACTGTATTTTAGTTGAACCATCCATGAGACATCACAAAATTGGCGAAGCGATTCTTTCATATTTAGAAGAATACTTCAAAAAAAATAATCGTAAAACTGTCTATGCATATGGATACTTACCTTCATGTTATGCTTGGTATATTCCAAACACTGATCATCACGATCATCCTTGTGCTCCTGGTATTAGAGTAAATAGTAATGAATATTTCTTTTTACTTCATCATCGCTATGAAGCAACTGGATTCCAAGATGCTTTCCATCTAAATCTTTGTGATTATGAAATATCACCATCTATTGAAAAAATCTTAGAGGAAAACAAAAAAGAAGGAATCACTATTGAATTATTTGATCCATCTAAACACTCGGGAATTGAAGAATTTTGTCGAACTCTAAATATCTGGGATTTTGAACGTGTTATAAAAGAAAACTTAGCATTAGCTCATCCATATCCATTTTTAGTAATTGTTAAAGATGGTAAAGTAAAAGGATGGACAGGAGCAATGTGGAATGAAGAAAGTGGTCGTGGCCACTTTGATGGAATAGCTATACTTGAAGAAGTCCGCGGAAGAGGACTTGGTAAAGCCTTATTCTCTTTGCTAGCTTACCACTCAAAACTTAACGGAGCAAAATTTATGACCTTCTACACAGGTCTTACAAATCATGCTAGATACATTTATATGGGAGCAGGATTCAAAATCATTCAATCTTTCGCAATCATGAAAAAAGAACTAAAATAGGAGAATCATATGTTAGTAATTGTTGGCCCAAGTGCCTCAGGTAAAACGCAAATCGTTCAAGAATTAATTAAAACATATCATATGGAAAAACTAGTTACCTACACTTCAAGAGCTCCCCGAGTAAATGAAGTAGAAGGAAAAGACTATCATTTTATTTCCAAAGATGAGTTTGAAGAAAAAATCAAAAACAATTTCTTTATTGAATATGTTAATTATAATAACAATTACTATGGAACATCATTTAGTGATTTAGGAGAAAACAAAGTTGTCATTCTTGAACCTAGTGGCTTAAAACACTACATTACATATGCTAGAAATGAAGTTGTAATAGTCTATTTAAAATGCTCTAAAGAAGTTTTAAGACTTAGAATGTTAAAAAGGCTAGACAAAGAAGGCGACATCAAAGTTAGATTAAATAGTGATGACTTAGTATTTAATGAAGAAGTAATGAAACTTGCTGATAAAGTCATTGATACAACTCCTAGTAATATCTATGATGATGCAAAAAAAATTTATGAATATTATAAAAAGGTGAAGAATGAAAAATAAAAAACTAAGTAACCTTCTAGATGTTTTAATAATCATATGGATGAACTTTTGTGTAATTGTTTTTGGAATTTGGATTTCAGCAATCCCAATTACTAAATCAAAAAGTTTTTACATGTCACACTTTCAAAAAAATAAATCTGCTCAAATTTATCTAAAGTCAGCATCAATGTTTCCAGATAGTGATCCTTTAGAGATAATGGAAAAAGTAGCAGATATTACCATTGATTATTACTTTGGTAATGCTAAAGAATATCAAGTAGAAATAAATGGAGAAAAACTCTTTAACGAAGATGAAGTAAGACATATGAAAGATGTTAAAGATCTTTACATTAAAGGACAAATAATTGCGGTCATATGCTTTATGACCATGATTGGCTGTATCTTTTATCTTGCTCGTCACTTTAGGAGAATAAAAAAGAAACTGGTAATTACCACCATTTCTTTTTATGGAGTAATCGTACTTTTAGTTATTGGAATGTTTGTTTGGGGTTATGTCTCATATAAGACAGCGCCTGAAGAAGAAAGAGCCTTAAATGATTACTTCATTTATCTCTTTATTAATTTTCATCATTTACTATTTCCTGATCCTGATAAATTCAACCTTGCAACAGGACAAAACGATTATGATATTTATACCCTAACTAAAATCTTAAATTCTAAATTATTTATGGATGCAGGTATTATCATATTTGTAACAACCTTAGTTGTTATCTTATTGTGGTTTACTGTCATTATCATTTACTGTAAAAACTATGAAAAAATTGCTAAGAAAGTAGATGAAATACATGAAAGAGCTAGAAACTCTCAAATGTCATAATATCGAATACACCATAACTTTAGCGAAAACTAGAAGGCTAACGATAAAATATGACAAATTAGGCATTCTAAAAATAAGATGCCCTAAAAACATTAAGATGGCTGAACTTGAAGATTTTGTTAATCGTCATCTTGATTGGATATTAAAATACTATGATTTAACAAGACCAGTTGATAAAACCCATCCAACTGGTTCTTTATATCTCTACCTTGGGAAAGAATACAAAATAGAAATTGTTAATTCTCGCCATCAAGGAGTATTTATAAATGATGAAAAAATCATTGTTTATACTTTAAATGAGAATAACGTTCAATCTCTTTTAAACAAATGGCGACTAGAACAGGCAGAGCTTATCTTTAATGAACTGTTCTACAAATGCTTTAAACAAATGGGAAATGAATTTACCTTTTATCCTACATTAAAGATAAAATGCTACACTTCAAGATGGGGATGTTGCTATCCTAAAAAACGAATCATATACTTAAATATTTCATTAATTCATACTGGTATTGATTTAATAGAATTTGTAATATATCATGAATTAAGTCACTTTAAATATCCAAATCATCAAATCGAATTTCACAATTATCTCCAAAAATATTGTCCCAATGAAAGAACTTTGTCAAAAAAATTAAAGAAATATCATGCTGATTATGAGTAAAAATGCCACAAAAAATTAACATTGTAATTATTTTACTTGTAAAAAAAGAAAAAATTAAGTATAATAAGACTGTGTCTCAATAATGACGACTTTATAATTTAGAAAAATAAATTGAATTATTGAAGGAGAAATGAAATGCAAAAAGTAATATACTTAGTTGATGATGATAACGAAACCAGAAATATTTTAAAATTATTTTTAGAGAATTCCGGATATGAAGTTGAAGCCTTTGAAAATGGTGAGGTACTACTCGATAGATTCAATGAAAAATCATCAGATATGGTCATCTTAGATATTATGATGCCTGGAAAAGATGGAATTGAAATATGTAGTATTCTAAGAAAACAATCAAGTGTACCAATTATAATGCTTACAGCGAAAGACTCTGAACTTGACTACATTAATGGTATTATCAATGGCTGTGATGATTATCTTGTAAAGCCTTTTAGACCTACCATTTTATTAATGAAGATTAAAGCCATTTTTAGAAGAATTGAAATTGACAGTCAAAATCTAAGTTTATACCGTAAAAATGAAATCTTAACTTTCGGCAAGCTTGCTCTTGACCAATCTAAAAAAGAATTAACATATGACAATGAAGTAATTAAACTTACCCCAATGGAATTAAAACTTATGACCTTTATGCTAGAAAATCCTGAAAAAGTTCAAACTAAGAATGACCTTTTAGATGGTGTATGGGGGAATGAAAATGCCATTGAATCAAGAGTTACTGATGAAACCATCAGAAGAATAAGAAGAAAACTTGCGGAAAAAGAATCTAATGTCACAATTAAAACAATGTGGGGAATTGGTTATAAATTAGTGATTGTCGATCAAGACTAATCCAACTGGAGAAATTGCTATGAAAAGTCGTTTATATAAAGCAGTCACCTTTATATTTGCCAGTATCATTATTATAATCATTATATCAATTATTTATGTCCAGGTTTTTTATCCAAAATATTTTGATGGTATTGCTAAAAAAACTATTGAAAATGAAGTAGAAATAGTACGTAAACAGCAATACAATGAAACTGTACCAAAACCTCAAGAAAAAGGGTACGAAGGATTCTTCAATAGTGAACTTTCAAAAGTTTATCTATACGATAATTATGAATGTGTAGAATATACCATTTTTAGTACTTTTCGAAAACAAGAAGTCTATCAAAAAATAAAACAATACATCAATGAAGAAAATCTAAAAGATGAAACCTTATATTGCTATTCTAAAGGAAAAAATGAAAATTATGCTTTCTACTTCTATGTCATTGATTTAGAATCTCCGCTTGCAGATCACCCAGATGCAACAAAAGTTTTAATTTACATTGATTACTTTTACGTTTATAAAATAATCAATCGTCTAACCATCGCTATTATTACTCCATTATCCATTGTAGTTGTTATGGTATCCATATTAGGTTTGCTTCTAGGTAAAAAGTCTGAACAAAATCGTGGTAAAATTAATGAGTTTTTCCAGAATACATCTCATGAACTAAAAACTCCATTAATGTCAATCCAATCATACGCCGAGGGAATCCAACTAGGAATAGTTGATACAAAAGAGGGGTCAGAAGTAATTCTCCAAGAATCTGAACGGATGAGTAATCTTGTCAATGAAATCTTAAAACTATCAAAAATTGACTCTAAGCAATTAATATTACATATTCATATTATAGATTTAAAAGAAATACTATATCAATGCGTTTTTCGCTTTGACCCAATAATGAAACAAAAAAATTTGCAATTTGAAGTCGATATTCCAACGACAATGGTTTTAGTTGAAGTAGATGAACTTCAAATAATCCAAGCTGTATCTAATATTATCACTAATAAAATACGTTATGCAAAAACAAAAATTGTAATGTCTTGTTATAAAGAACTAAATAGTGCATACCTCAAGATAACAGGGGATGGGGAAAAACTTTCAGAAGATGAAATCGAAAAAATCTTTGAAAGATTTCATATTGGTCAGAAAGGTCAAACGGGACTTGGGCTATCCGTTACTAAAGGAATCTTAGATCTTCATAAAGCAAAAATTAAAGTTTATAATGAGGAAGGACTAACCTTCTTAATTAAATTTAAATGTATTCCTAAGTTTAAAAGAAGTAGAAGAACAAAAGAAAAAGAAATTAAATAGTCATGTACAAGGTGGATCAAATCCACCTTTTTTCTTTTATCATTTTTGTATAAAATGGAAAAAAACTGAAATAATAACAAAGAAAAGAAGGGTTAAAATAATAAATGCCAAAAATGTGTCAAAAAAATGCATTTTTTTTTTTTTTTTTGGAGGTCTTTTTTTTTTTTTTTTAATTTTTTTGACCTTTTGACAAAAAACTGCAAATAACAACAATTTTCTATGCTGTTTTCGTTGCTTTTTTCTTACTTTATAAAGGTAGAAAAAAAGCAACAAAACGAGTATAATGAATATGCTACAAAATTTAGAACGACATATTAAGGAGCGAAGTATATAAATGAAAACAAAAAAAATAAGTAAAGAGACAATTATAGGTATTATATTAATTGTGGTTTTTTTACCAATAATTGTAATAAATCTAGTAATTGTTATTAAGGGAATCGTGAAACCAACTGAATTTCCAATGGTATTTGGTACTGCTCCGATGATTGTTGAGTCAGACTCTATGACAATAGATCGAAAAACACAAACTGGTGCTTTTAATAAAGGTGATTTAATTATAATCAAAAAAATTGATCCAAGCAAATTAAAAGTTAATGATATCATCACATACTATGCCGATGATGGTTCAATCATTACCCACAGAATTGTCGGTATGACTGATGATGATGGAAACAGAATTACCAAAAAGGGTGAACCTGCCTTTGAAACACAAGGCGATTTCAATTCACCTGCCATCATGGTAATCCAAGAAAGTAAAGTCATTGGTATCTATGTAGGTAGAATACCTAAGATGGGGTCAGTAGCAATGTTTTTACAAACTCCGCTAGGAGTAGTTGTTACCCTTGGTATTCCATTTGGAATTGTTGTTGTAATATACTTTGTTAAAAAGAAAAAAGACAACAAGAGTGCTGAAGAAAAAATAGCTGAACTTGAAGCTCAACTTGCGGCACAACAAGCAAAACAACAAGAACAAACAAACGATAATCAAGAAGAAAACAATTGATTATCAAAACATTAAGGTATTACCGCGGCCACACGCGTAACAATACATATAAACAAAATAAGTAAAAAAATGTAAGGAGATAAAAAATGAAAAAAAATAAAGTTTTATTATTAGGTATAATTACTGTATTTGTTGCCATTTTCAGTCTTACTTTAGTATCTGGAACATGGGCAAAATATACAAGTACAGTTTCAGGCGCTGATACTGCAAAAGTAGCTAAATGGGAATGGAAAGTTAGTGATCTTGAAGTTAAACAAGGAATGACTTCTACAAACTTTGAATTTAACTTATTTAACACAATTAAAGATACAAAAACTGGCGGTGATGAAACAAATGTAAAAGAAAATTTAATCGCTCCAGGAACAAGTGGAGAATTTTCATTTAATATTGCCAATTTATCAGAAGTAAATGCAAAATACTATATTACATTTGAAGTAACTCAAGATGGTACTGCCCCTAAAGTTCCTCTTAAATTTAAGTTAAATGACGCTGCAGATTGGTCTGATACATTAACTGGAATTGCAGAAGGAGCTGCTGTTCCAATTGCTATGGAAACTGGCACAGGCTCAGTCAAAGTTCAATGGCAATGGGCATTTGAAGGTGGTGATGATGCTACTGATACAACAATTGGTTTTGCTGCCCCAAATGTAACAGTTAATGCAACTTTAGTAATGGTTCAAGTTGACTAATTCAAATAAACAATTTTAAAACAAATAAATTTAATTAATTAAATATTTTATTAAGCCACGCAAGAAATAAAGGGACTAAGAAAAATGTGGCTGTGATCTTAGTCCCTATTTGTGGCTAATGTGTTCATATTTTTATTAAAGACTATTTGTTAAAATAGTTTTTAATAAGAACATGAGTTTCCCAAAAAGGTGGTGATAACTTTATGAAGAAAGCAGGATTAATCAAAACTGATTATTTTATCAAGTTTGGTAAGCTTAAAGATTATAGAAAAAACATTATTGGTGTTGTTTCTGGTAGTTCTATTAGAACTTCAGATGAAAGATTTTTAAGTTATGTTACTACTACTCAAGATTTAGAACTTGAAAGGAAAGGTTTTGCTTACAACATATATAATGAAACAACCAACTCTGTTGTCGCAATAGTTGATAGTAGGTTAAATGTATATAATCTACAAAATGAATATTGTGGTCGTATTAATAACAACAATACCATATATCGTGTAGTTTTTTGGTGTTTCATTGCTTTAATTATAACTTTTTACATTATGTTTTTAATGATGTGTACAACGGTTACTGACCCTTTGCCAAAAGAGATAATTATCTCAGAAGAAAGTGGAAATGTCATAACAGATAGTTGGAACGTCTTTGGTAAAACATTTGAAGAAAAGATAATTTACCCTGGAAGAACAGGATCTTACTACTTCATGATTACTAACACAAATAAAAAAGATGTCTCAATTAATCTATCATTTAGTGAAAATAATGATTACAAGTTAGCTATGGTATATCGCTTAAGTGATCAATATAATTATCTAAAAGGGGATGACACCAAGTACGTAAAAGTAGAAGAACTTGAAACCGAAGGTGTGGTAATACCAAGAAATTCATCAATCATGTTTAAACTTGATTGGTCTTGGTTACACCTTGATGATAATAATGATACCCAAGCAGGACTTGCTGGAAACGCTGTTTATACAATTAATATTAAAATTGTAGCTGTATATTAAAAAAAATGGGGGTGATGCTCGTGGTAAAAAAACATCAAATCAACTTTAATAAAATCTTAATCACTTTGGGAGTTATAGCGTTATTTTTAATTCTAGTAGCATCATCAATGAAAAATGGTACAAACGCGAAATATAATTCCCGCGTTGATATGGATTCATCAACAAGAGTTGCTAAATGGGATGTAAAAGGAATTACCAAAAAGAATGGTCAAAACATCAATTTTGAAGCAGGTTTTAGTAGTAAACTTGCGGAAGGAGATGAAGGGAATTGGTATTTTCATATTTCTAATTACTCAGAAGTAAATGCTAAAATATCAGATAATTCACGTATTCGTTTTCGTATAGATAATGATAGTTATGATAGTTCAATTAAAGATACAATTACTTGGAATTTTATGAAAGATCCCACAACAAATCTACCTTTAAACAATCCTATTTATTTTAGTATTGAAGCTTATGATTCAAGTGTTGAAACATTAATAAAGTATCAAAACAAAACCACTGGTACGACTATTTCCTATGATGATTATCAAAATCTTTCATCAACGTACAAAGAAAAATATGATGAAATAATAAGTAATAGTGTCAATAAAATTAAACTATTTGAAACATCTCAAAATACCTTTACCCTTACAAAGGCATCTGAAAAAGATAAAAATGATAAAACTATTTATTTCTACTATTTTGATATAAACTTTAAAGATTACTTTACAACCGCTTATGAATCTTTCTTACAACTTGGTTTTGATAATAGAAAAACTGATACTACATTTAGAGTAAGTTGGAAAATTAATAAAGTTGGTTCCCAACAAACAACATCAGCAGAACGAAAATACAATGTGTATTCCATCTCTAATAATCAAGAACCTGATAAACCAATTTACGGACCATTAAATGAAGAAACTATCACTTACTATATTGGTGCTACCGAAATGAATCTTTTTGATTATTGTTTATATCAACATGCAAGTCTAACTGGTGAACCAATGTTTACGTTTACCAATAATAAAGGAAAAACATACACTGTTCAATATAGCTATTTAACTAATGACCAAAAAGAATTAATACTAAGTTATGTACACAATAGTATTACAAGCTTAGACGACTTAAATCAATTACTTGAGTATTATACATACCAAGAATATACAAGATACTTAAAAGAAGAAAAAGAAGCCAAAGAAAATTCGACATACCTCGAATATGGAATGAAAGTCCAAATTGATTTTATTTTTGGAGTTGAACAAATTGATTAGAAAAATATTTTTAATTATTGAAAGAACTTGTGTATGTATTATAATTGCTTTATTTTTATTACTTGTTGTCTTTAGTATTAAGACCCTTGTATCTAAAGGTGATACCAAGTTTTTAGGACTATATCAGTATGTGGTAATATCTGATAGTATGCATAATGAAAATTCAAAAGATAGTATTGAAAAAGGTGATTTAATCCTTGTAAAGAAACGTTCAAGTGATTATTATCAAGTTGGAATGACGGTTGTCTTTAGAAGAGATAATGAAAAATATCCAACAACTCATCAAATTATTGAAAGAGATAATGACAAAATTGTAACTAAAGGACTTAGCATTTACAATGATCCTGATGAACCAATAACTGTAGATAAAATTATTGGTGAGGTTGTATGTGTTATCCATAGTTATTCAAAAACCATTAATTTTATAAAAAGTCCCCTTGGACTAATAATTAGTATAGGAGTTATATTTTTAAGTAGTTTAGGCATTTCTAAATTAGATAAGTTTTTACAAAAAAGGGAGGATTGAGAATATGTTTAACAAATTAATAAATAAGAAAACTTTATTCTTTTTCCTTTCATATTGTTTTCTTATTATAATTGTTATGCTAGGATCTGTAACACTCGCAAAATATACAAGCAAGAAAAACTCTACTGGTAATTTTAATATTGGTGATAAACTATATTTTAATTATGAAAGAGGAGACCTACTAAGAAACAATCAAGTAATTATTGGAGTTCCTATCGTTGATTATATAACTGATGACAAAGGTAATATTATCAATGAAGTTAGAAGAATTGAAACTATGAATGTTGAACCTAATGATACCATTACTTATAATTTCAGCATTAGTAATTTCAATAAAACCACCAATGAACAAAATGGTGTAAAAGGAATCTTCAGAGTTTCTACAACTGCTATGCTTAGTATGCCAGCATTTGGGGGTTCAAATGGTAATCCTGAACCTAAGATTTTAAGTATTAAATGTACAATGACATATCGTAAAATTTCAAAAGATGGTACCGCAACCCCATATAAAAATTTAACAGATAATTTAGATATTGAATTGCCTGTTTATGATGAAAATGATGATAGCTCATTTATGAAGTATGAATTTAAAGTTTTCATAATCCTTGATGACCAAATTGAAGCAAGTTCCGATGATGACTATATAGATGCAACTTCAACAATTTATTTATATATTGATGCAACAGATAAGGAGAATTAAAAATGATAGATATAAAAAAGAGATTTTGGTTTCTTTTTAGCGTATTTATAATTCTTACAGGTATCTTTTTATCGATGATACTTTTTAGTTTATCTCATCCAGGCCCCGTTAAAGGAAGTTTAGTTAAAACCGAAAGAGATGAAATAAAAAGTTACTATACATCCTTACATTTTGACTATACGGGACAAAATACTTCCATTGCTTTAGAGAATAATGTAGGATACGCTCAAATTAAACTAAGAAATTATGTTAATGATGATGTAACAAAAAGAGATATTGAATACAATATCACTACATTAAAAGATTTTTATGATATAAATGGTAATAAAATAAATGCAACATCTTATGATACAACAGAAAACTTCTACGTTTTAGATGTTTGGGGAACTCCTCAACCTATCGGTAAGGATTCATACAAGTATGATTTTTCCATTGACCAAAATGATGGTGAAAAATCGGGTGATAATTATTTATTTACCGCAGAAGAAGTAGAAGATAAATATATTGGTAAGACTCATAACTTAGTTGTAAAAATTGGAAGAAAAAATAACTACTCTGATCTTGGAGCAAGTGTTGATAAAATATCAGTAGTAGTTCAACTTATTAAACCTTACAAACAAGTATTTATAATTAATATGACAGTGTCAAATCGCTTAATCGTATTTTCTGATCTTGATACTAAAAAGATGGATATTGAATATAAAGAACTACAAATTCAAACCGCTTCAATCTTTTCTTATGCATTAGGAAATCCAAGATATGATGACATTAATCAGCAATATGATGCGAAAGGAATGCTTGTTACTTTAAGTTGGGATAATCTTATCTTAAATAAAAATAGTGTATTAGAACTTCATAATGGTACAAAACTTGATGATTTTGGAGAAATCATTACTGGTAATCCTAGTAATTTAGATATCAGTAAACCTTATGTTGTAAGTTTAAACCTAAGTAGTAAATCATCAGGTACTTTACAACTTTATATTCCTCAAGGTTCTGATTTTAAACTTGGATTCTTGAAAGTACAAAATGCGGAAACTTTCCATGTCAAAGTAAATGTACAGGTAAGTATCAATGATAAATACTACGATTATGATACTGCTCATGGTGGATATGATTTAGATAGTGATAATAACATAACCGTAATTCATCACGATCCATCCCAAGTTACTGCGTAAGAAGGGGGGATAAAATGAAAAAATTAACAAAAAAATTTTATTTAGTTGGTTCATTAATCCTAGTAATAGGAATATGTTTAATGACAACCTTAATCTTAATTAACTCAAATAAAGACCATCACCATAATACGGATGCTGCAACAACTACATATCAAATTAAAATTCCTAAGATTTCCGTTGTATCAATCTATGTTAGTGGAAATGGTGTTGAAAAATTATCTAGTACAAATTATGAAGATACATATCTTGTTGAAGAAGGAACAGATGTTGATTTAAAGGCAATAAATGAATCAAAAATCTTTACAGGGTGGCAAATTATTGATGATTCAAACAATGTTGTAAGTAATGCGACAACCGATAAAATAACCCTTAACGTTACAAGTAATTTAACGGTTAGTGTCTCAAGAAGAGACCCTCTAGTAAGTGATTATGGTAAGTATATTGGCAATCCTTTTATTATTTCTCAAGCATCTGATTTGCTAAAATTAGATAAGATGTTTAGAGTTGGAACTGATCAAACAAAAATCAATAGTGTAAAAGAATACTATGATTACTTCTTTGTTGAAAACCTAGAATATTTAGCAGAACCTGATAAAGAAACAGCAATAGCTAATAAATATTTTAGTTTTTTACAAAGCGGATATTTCCTAGTATCTAATAGTTTTTCACTACTTGATTCAACCTTTAAAGGAATTGGAAATGCTACATATCCTTTTAAAGGTGTTATGTGTGGTTTCTCAGAAGACAACGTTTCTAGTATCTTTCTTACCACAACTGACTCAAGTGGTCAAAATGAAAAAGAAGAATATCGTGGTTTATTCGGTTATCTTGATGATGACTCCTTAGTTAGAAACCTAACAGTTAAAACTTCAATTGGTGTAATTGATGAAGTTGGTACAGCTGAAAACATCTATGCTGGAGGACTTGCAGGGTATAACAATGGAGCGATAGTTTATAACGTTAAAGTTTCATCTCATAACTCAATCATAACAAAATCAGCCAATATCTATGCTGGAGGCTTATTTGGATATGACAAAGGTGGAGGTATTGAACACTCTTCTAACGTTATACTTGATCAAAATAATTTTGCATGGATTCTTGAAACAGCTGATACCGGTAAAACAATTAATGCGGGTATCGTTGCAGGGGTTGGCAATAACACCTACATTAAAGAAGCAACTCTTTTAACTGCTGACTTTACAGTAAGTGCTAAAATACAAGCTAATTCTAATTCTTATGTAAAAGAAACTTCCATCAATTTAGGTAATCTATTTGGAATGTACATTGGTGATCAATCAACAACCTTTGAAGATATCTCAATTACTGGTGATAGTGGTGAATTTATCCGTGCTAACACAACTAATGGTTTCGCAAGAGTTGGTGGTTTAATCGGATATGTAAATGCTACAGGAAACATCACTTTAGGTAAAGTAAGTTTCATGAAAGCTGGTAGTGAATCAAAATATACCGCAATGACATCTGATGCTTCAAGCCGTGGTAATCTATTCATTGGAGGCTTGTTTGGACAAGTAGAAGGATCAAATGTATCTACAAATAATGAATTCAAAAAGATGATTGTCTTAAATCAAAGCAATGAAACTAACCAATACACATATAACTATTTATTTAGAGGAGCCTACTCCTTTGAAGCAATTAATAATGGTATTACATACTATAAAAATGAAACAAGATATGGTAGAGCAATAGCTGGAGGATTAGTTGGAAGAGGGTATATCAATATTAATGGTACAAACAATAATGATCGTACAGACATTATTCTTACCGGACTTCAAGATTCAATGAAAGTACTAGCAACCCAAACTACGCTTACAACAAGTGAAGAACCTAACCAAATAAATTCAGACATTGAACATTGTAGTGCTGCTATGGTCTTTGGTATCATAAGTAGTAGTCAAGCAACTTATGATATTCAAAATATTAATATTATTGCGAATAATGTAACCGTTAAAGCTACAAGAGACCTTGACTCAAAAGCAGTCGGTGATGTTAGAGCTGCTGGTTTTACTGGGTATATCTTGGGTGAAACTATTCAAAATATAAATGTTTTAATGAATAAATGTGATATCATTGGTGAGAGTTTATCATATGCTCAACCTTTTGGTAAAGAAGGTAATAATACTTTCTCTGCTGGGTTTGTTGGTGAAGCAAAATCAAATGATTCCACTCCAAATGAAATCAACAATGTACAAATCGCAGGTTATGACTTTAAATTAAATAAAATAGTTGGTACAACTGCTCGTATTTCTTCCATTCAAAATTCCCAATCAAGTAATGTAGGAAAAAACTACATTTCAGAAAACTATGCAGCTGGATTTATTGGAAGAATAAAAAATATAGCAATTAGTAATTCTACATATTTTGGTTCCCAAACTGAAAGTAACTACATTTTCATGCAAGGTCACCAAAATCCGGACTCAGCATTCGCAGGAGGATTTGTCGGACTAATGCAAGAAAGTCCAACTGTGACTTTTGAAAACAATCGTGTTATGAATGTTAAAATCTATGCAACCGCAACAAATGTTGCTAATTATGAAAATCCTGACATATATGTAGGTGGTTTAATTGGTGCAATTTATCTTGCTAGTTCATCTGATAAAAATAATAATTTTAAAAAATGTTTAGTTTACAATTGTGATATCAGTGCAACCGGTAATGAACGTATCGATGTTTACGCTGGTGGCTTAGTTGGAGGTATTACATGGTCGTTAACTGGAAAAGCAACTAACTATTTTGAAAACTGTTTTGTTTATGGCACAAAAGTAAATGCGACATGTAATGGTAATAAAAATGGTAATAAAGGAAGAGCAAGTGCTGCTGGTATTTGTGCATATGTTTATAGCAATTGCAAAGCTACTATTAATAATTCCGCTGTAATTGATTCATATATTACATCAAATAGTGAAAGTAGCACAGCTTGTGCTCATGGGATTGCTGGACAATATAGAGTAGAGTTTGATGATAAGAATACAGATCTTGTCTCTATGTCTGGCTGCTACACTAATTCAGTCGTAAAAGCATCAGGCAAAAGTGGATCTAAGGTTTATCCAATTATAAATTCCTCATGTAGTACTTTTACAAATAACTATTATGTAAGTGGTAAAGCTGAAAATATGGTCTCATCAAGTAAAGGCACTGCTCTTGATTTTACTACTAAATTAATAACCAATAATAATCCATTTGATTTATTTACCAATATGAGTAGTGCTTTTAAAAATTCTACTAAATATTATTTAAAACCACATAGTGAAGGTAAATTTGAAGTTGGAGTTTTTGATACTACCAATATTGTAAAGGTAAAAAGAAAAAGTGCTAATGCATCTGACTATGTTCAAGTATGGGTTAATATTTTTGAAAATGGATCAAGCAGTGATCCTAATTTAGAAAATTATAAAGACGCTGAATATATGCATAACAATGGTTGGTTCATGCTTGGTGAAGTATTACTTGTTGCAGGTAGTGCAACCGATGATACAATTGTAAGTGACCTTCAATATAGTTATGTCATGTTAATTGAAAATTCAGAATTTAAATACAACAAAGAAGAAAACAAATTTATTAATATTAACAATCCATTAATTTCATATGATAGTATTGGGTATCATGAATATGATGAAAATCTTGGTACATTTGATAATAAATTAGTTGATCGTGAAATTTTAGTAAAATTATTCGACAATATTCCTACTTTGAAAATCCAATTTACGACATTCAATAAAGAAGGAGTCGATGTATCAAGTTCTATTTATGCTGTTGAATTTTATACTGAAGCTAATACTTTAATTAACGATTTCAGTGAAACTGGTTTTGGTACATATGAGTTTACTTCTAAAACTGAGGGAAATAAAACTACATATACCCTTCTATTTAGAGGTAACAATAACTTAACCGAAGATGAATCTGGCTATATTAAGTTTAAACTAAGTAATACTGATACTTATATGGATAAGGTTATCCACATTAAACTTCAAGCTAACGCCCTTCGTCTTGTTGGTGCGACATACGCAAATTATACAAAACCATTAAATTACTTTGATGAAACAATTGGAACAGTTACTAATCCATATCTAATTAGAAAAGGAAGTATAACTAAATTCCTTCCAATTATTGTTCGTAAGAATGACCCAAATCAAATAGAATTAATTGATGAGATGTACATTGATTCCGTTAGTTATCAAGCATCTGGTGGTGGTACAATTAATGAAAATGGTGAATTTAAAGCCAATACAACCACTAGTAACAATCTTTATTATGTAACAATTACTCTTCGTTCTACAACATCTGAAGAAAAACAAGCAACAATCTATTATCAAATTGTTGAAGAAATCAATGTAAGTTATTCAGCAATTGGTTCATCCATTGATGCCTTAACTTATACAACTACTGCATCTCCTTATTATGTTTTAAAGAGTACAAACTTTGAGCATTATGGTGGACTTCCAAAGAAGTTTAATGTAACAATTGGAACTACTACTTATGACTTAAATGAGGTAATTAATAATGGATGGATTTATGATGAATCAGGTAATAGAATCAATGCATGGAATATTGATAATTCATTCTATCAACTAAAAATTCCAACAAATATGATTTCTGGTAGCCTTAACATTGATATTGAATTTAACGTTATCTATGAAGTATCGTTCAATATTAACTGTGGTGTATTTAATCCAAATTTTGAAGGATCTAAAGTTTTATCTTTTAAAGTAACATCGGGAGAAAAATTTAAAGATGTCTTTACAGAAGATAAGAAAAATGCACTACAAGCTTTAATTGACAGAGCTAGAATCTTTGGTTATGTATTCAATGGTTTCTACCTCGTTGATTTCGCAAACTCTGTGGAATCATATGGTGAAAGTTTTGATAGTCTTGACCAAAATCTAGAAATTTACACTTCATATACTTTCTATGCTCGTTGGAGTTTCTTAATTGAAGTAGTTGAAGCCCCAGGTACTCATGTTGTTACAAGTTTCCCTAAGAGTTTCTTGTACAAATATGGTAAAGAAATTACATCAGAAATGACTGAAGAAGAAATTGCTGCAATCAAAAAATACAATGAAGATTTAAAATTAAATCGTGCAATCACTATTCCTATTAATAACAATCGTGGTTACATCTTTACTATTCAAAAAGATGATGGCTTCATTGGTGAGGCTGATGTTAAAGCCTACATCGTATCGGAAGAAGGCCAAGCACATAGAACTGTCAAAGAGATTAAAATTGAAAAATATCATGAAAATATGTATTTATACTATATTTCTCCTGAAAGTATTAATGGATATTTAGTAATTGTAACCTCAGTAAGTAACTCAGAGTTAATCGTTGGTGAGAATACCGCGACCGTAACGGAAGAGGTACTTCCTGAAGATGGTATTTACACCTTCAAGTATATTGTTAACCATCGTAATAGTGAAAACTTAAAGAGTTTCATCTATGATAGTGGCTTAACTGATAAATCAAGCAATCTACTATTAAAACGTGATTTACTAATTCAATTTTATCAACAACTATATGATACTAATACCAATAAAACAACCATTAAAGACCGTTACCTTCCTAAAGGTACTATCATTTCGGTATACTATAATCAGTACATTAATGGAGTTCTTCAAACCACTAAATCAGTAGTCGGAAACTACATTGTAACTGATGTTAACGGCATTACAGAACTAAAACTTAGTGAATTCAAAGACTTAAGTATGGTAGGTAATGCCTTTGAAGAAATAACCTTCAAAGATTTACTTAGTGATTATGAAAGTTTATCGGAAGCTTATTACTTTGTTGTTACGCCACCAAACGGCTATATGATGAGTGATGAAGAATATGGATATTATAAAAATGATATCGTCTATGTTGGTTATCTAGATGAATCAAGAGAAAATCGCTTTGTTCAAGGCGTAAGATCAAAAGATCAACTAGCTAACATCCCTCTTGAAGAAGATAACTTATCAGAAATCCAAAAAGTATTTTCTCAAGAATCATCACTACAAGAAAAAATTTATACGATTACACCATCTAGAAACACTAAATTAAGTAAAGATAGTGATACTTCATATACATTTGAAGATAACAAACAAATGAAACTTGTATCATTTAATATTAGAAATGCTGAATTTTCCGCAATTGATAAATACTTAAGATTATTGTGTGATCTCGATAAAACTACCATTACCTCCAGCAATATAAAAGAAGGTATCTTAGATATAAGACTTACCTTTGGAGGCGCTATGGGTAGCGTTATGATTTATGGAAGTACCGATGGGGTAACTTATGAAGAAATTAAACTTCTTGAAATTGATACATATGAAGATAAAGAGTACATCATTAGTTTCCCAATTGAAAAAGCCTACACCTACTTTAGAATTGATCATGTAGGAGAAGAAATATTAATTCTTAAGAAAATGGCATACACGGTAATTACCACAGGTATAACTTACAACTTTACACCATCAGAGCTTACCCCTGATGCATCAAATAGTCAAATTTATCATATCTATCGTGATATCATTGGTGATGAACGTCATGATGGTAAATCATTCATCCTTGCTATGCAGTTTAAGAAAAATGGAAAAATCGTAACTAACTTAAATGACTATGTTGATGATTTATACATTACGGTTAATGGTAAGACATATAAAGCTCATAATAACCAACTACCTGGTATGAATGTTGCTTACTTCGATTTAACAAGTATCTTAAATGAAGTAGGAAATAAAAAGATTAATCTTACAATAAATGTCCCAGATGGTCTCGAATTATCAACGGTACAATTACTTGAAGCTTTATCTATCCAAAAACCCGCAATGAGTGAAGTAAGATACATGTATACATACAACTAATCTTAATTTGCACCTATTATTTAATAGTAGGTGCTTTTTTTTGACACATTTGTATTTAAACTGACAAAAGTAAAAAAAAGTTAAAAAATATTATAAAAAGAAAGAAATTTTAAAAGAAATATCAAAAGAAAAAGAAAACTAAAAAGTCAAATTTTCTTAGATATTCTATTATTTTGTAAAAATAAATAAAAAAAAAGAAGAAAATGTCATCTTCTTATAAACACAAAATATTTACAAATATACATATTTTTGTTACATTAATTGTGATATCAATTTTTTATTAAACAATTTGTCAAAAAATAAGGAGGGCTATAAATGACAAATCCAGTTACATTTCTAAAAAAAGTGACAAACCAAAATGATTTATCACAATTCTTAAAAAGAAAGCGCCTTGAACTAGGCTTAAAACTAGAGGACTTAAGTGAAGGAGTATGTAGTAGTAGTTATTTAAGTAGGATTGAAAACAATGTAGTTGAAGCAAGTGAGACATATTATAAAGCATTATTTGAAAAAATGAACATTAATTATGAAACCCTAACCAAAGAAAGAAGTCGAAATCTTTATCATGAATTACTTGAAGCATATCTTTCATCAAACTATGAAGAGATGGATAATCTTGTTAATCACGCCTTATCCTCTAATAGTTATGCTGAAACTGAAATAGAACTAATGGTTTTATTTTACAATATTATCACTAAAAGATATCTAGAAGTCCGTGATGCGGTCGCAAAACTAGATGAGATATCGGAAAATCTAAATAATACCGAATTATTGTTTTATCTTTATGCTTGTGCCTTATATTCTTACGCTACCAATCAAAATGTCAAGGCCTATAAACAAATCTTAGTACTTACTTCAATTCAATTTGATGACATCTTTTTTGAAGCATGTATTTATGATCTAGGAATAAAAATAATGTTTAATGTAGGTATGAATACTTTAGCATTAAAATACTACCTTCACTTTGAAAAAATCTCACGAACTCCTGTTTTTAATAATAGCTTATGCATGAATAAAATGATGCTTTTAACCATTGATGCTGATGTTGATTATGATTTAACACTAAGTAATTATCTTGCTTGTTCTAAGTACCTAAAACTTGAAAATGAAGAAGTCAAAGAATTCTATCTTTACCATTTGGGCTTAATTTATTATTATAATAAAGACTATGAAAAATTATACGAATTATTGATAAATGAAAGCTTAAATGCGAAAACATGTATGTTATTAGCATGTAGTGCCTACAATATCCATAATTACGACATTGTTAATAAGGTAATGAATAAAATAAAGAATTATGTTTTTACTAAATATGAAAAGATGTATAAAGACTTTGTTGTATACATTCAAATGTACTTTAATAATGATTCAGACTATATTTTAATTAATTACCTTAGAAATGTCTTAATTGTAAAGTCAAATTACTATGATTTCTTTTTGGAAAAAACCTTAGAAATTGAATATGTAAAAAAAGCACTTGCTACTTCAAAATATAAAGAAGGCTTAAAATTTATTAATAAATATTTAACTGAATCAATCCATGAAAAACTTAAATAACATATTTCCCCATAAATTTACTATTTTGTGTTAAAATATTAAAGAAAGGATTTGATATTTATGACACTATTTGACGAATTAAATAAAAAACATTTCCCAGCAATAGCTTCAAAACTAGAAGACTACGCAAAAGAAAATCATGTTCCAATTATAATCAAGGATTCCCTAATGGTAATTTTTTCTTTACTAGATACGATAAACGCTAAAAATATCTTAGAGATTGGTACAGCCATTGGTTATTCAAGTATTTGTATGGCTAACTATACTCATGCTCACGTTGATACGATTGAACGAAATGATGAAATGTATAGTCTTGCGGTTGAAAATATTAAAGAAGCAAATCTTGAAGATTTAATCACTGTTCATCATGCTGATGCTTTAGAAATTGATCTAAATAATCTTGGCCACTATGACTTAATCTTCATTGATGCCGCAAAAGCTCAAAATATCAAATTTTTTGAAAAGTTTTCACCACTTTTAAATAAAAAAGGAATAATTATAACAGATAATCTCTTTTTTCATGGTGCCGTTGAAGGTGGTATTGAACTTACTAAGAATGTTACAAAACTTGCGGAAAAAATAAAAAAATACAACGATTACCTTTCTTCTTTAGAAAACTATCATACAGTATTCATCCCCATTGGTGATGGAATAAGTGTTACTTGGAGGAATGAATAATGAAGTTAATCTGTGAAGTAACATCTGTTGCAGAAGCAAAAAAGATCTTAAAGTATGAAGGCGTTGAAGGATTAATAGTTGGTATTGACTTTTTAAGCCTTGACATAAATGAATTAGTAATATCTGATATTGAAAAAATTGTCAATCTTTGTAAAAAGAGTCAAAAATTATTATTTATCAATGCTACAAGAATCTTTCATGAAGATGATCTTGCTTACATTAAAATAATCTTAAGAAATAGTGTCTTTAAATATATTGATTATTATCTATATTCTGATCTAGGATTTTATCAAATCTTAGTGGAAAAAGGAATGTCGGATAAAGCCGTCTACATCGCTCCAACTTATCTAACTAATACCTCAGATATTAACATCTTTAATAAACTAAATGGATATGTAGTAGTGTCTAACCAAATAAGTAGTGAAGAATTAAAAGAAATTTTAAATCATGTAACTAAACAAGTAATTGTTCAAGCCTTTGGAATGGCATGTTGCTTTTACTCAAGGAGAGAACTTGTCACTAACTACTTTAAGTTCAAAAACAAAAAGCCTCTAAATTTTAGAGGAAAACTAGGTAACTTACAAGAAGAAACTAGAGAGTCAGAATATCATTTAGTTGAAGATATCAATGGAGTAAGAATATTTGAGGAAAAACATTATTATTTAGCAGAAGAACTAGATGATATGATTAATGTTTCATCTTTGTTGATTAGTCACTTTGATATTAAAAACAAAGACTACCTAAAAATAGTTTCACTATATAGTGATTATGTAACCAAACATCTTGATAGCAGTATATTAAATGATGAACTAAATAAATTAGGTATTCCTTTATATAAAGGAGCATACCAAAATAAAACCGTTCTATTAAAGGCAGGTGTTAAAAATGAATAAACCTGAATTACTCGCACCAGCGGGAAACCTTGAAAAAGCAAAAACCGCTCTAAGATATGGTAGTGATGCTGTTTATGTAGGTGGTAAAGAATTTAGCCTAAGAGCTCGTGCTTCTAATTTTACTAAAGAAGACTTAAAAGAACTTAGTGAGTTTGCACATAACTTAAATAAAAAAGTTTATGTTACATGTAATATTATTCCTCATGATGAAGATTTAAAAGGATTAGATGAATACCTATCTTACCTTGGTTCAATCAAAATTGATGCCATCATTACTTCTAGTCTTACCATCATGTTAACAGCGAAAAAAGTTTGTCCAAATGTTGAAATCCATGTTTCAACCCAAACTTCGATAACTAATAGCTCTGCCATTGCCTTTTATCAATCAATCGGTGCAACCCGTGTGGTCCTTGCACGAGAAGTAACCTTAAAGGAAATGAAACAAATAAGAAAAAATACCCAACTTGAATTAGAAGTATTTATTCATGGTGGGATGTGTGCTAGTTATTCGGGTCGTTGTACGCTTAGTAACTATATGACATGTCGTGATGCTAACCGTGGAGGGTGTGCACACTCATGTCGTTGGAACTATAATCTAACCTTCCAAAAACAAAGAGTCAACCCTAAAGGTGAATACTTCAACATGGGGTCAAAAGACTTAATGGCTATTGATCAAATTCCAGATCTTCTTGATATTGGCGTTCAATCCCTAAAAATAGAAGGAAGAATGAAATCTAATTATTATATTGCAACCGTTGTTAGAAGTTATCGTATGGTCATTGATGAATACTTAAATAACGGTGGTAACGTTTCTAAGGAAACCTTAAGACAAGCAAAAATCGAAATAAATAAAGCAGAAAATCGCCTAACTAGTTGTGGCTTTTTGAATGGGCTTGTAACATATAATGAACAACTTTACAATGTCCGCACCGAAGAACCAACGAAAGAATATGTTGGGTACGTACTTTCATTTAATGAAGAAACTATGGAAGCCTTAATAGAACAACGTAATTACTTTACCGTTGGTGATACTCTAGAATTCTTTGGTCCAACTTTAAAGAATACTTTATTTAAAGTAACAAAAATGATTGATGCTCAAACTAAAGAAGAACTAGAAGTCGCAAGACATCCACTTCAACAATTTATTATTAAACTTCCATTTGTAGTTCATGAACATGATATGGCAAGACTTGTAAAAACTAAATAGGAAAATTTTATCAAGCAAAAAAGGGGAAAAATCATGACAAGAAAAGAAGTAAAAAAAGAATACAAAGAAAATAGGAAAATTTTAAAAAAGGGATATCGTTTAGATAAGAAAGCATTAAAACTTGAAAAAAGAATGCTCTCACTTTCTAAAAAAAATTATAAAGAGAAAAAAAGAAATCTAAAAATTAATTATCGTAACAATTTACAATCACTAATGAATAAATATGTAAGCACTGTTAATGAGGTTGCAAAAGTAACCAAAACTAAAGATGCACCATATCGAAGAACCATTGAAGAAATTGGTAATGCGGTATCACATGGAGTTGGCTCAATCTTCTCGATTGTAGTTTTCATCTTAATGCTTGTACACTCGAAGTCACCATACCAAGTTCTTGCTTCAATCGTTTATTTTATTGGTTTATTTATGATGTTTACTATGAGTTGTTTATACCACTCATTCTCTTATGCCTCAACAGTAAAAAGAGTATTTAGAAGATTTGATTACACATCAATCTATCTTCTTATAGGTGCAACCTATGCTCCAATTCTCCTCTTATATTTAGGAGGAACTTATGGCATAATTTTTGTTACCATTCAGTGGGTAATAATCGCTGTAGGTATTACCTTCGTTGCGGTATTTGGCCCAGGTAAAATGAAATGGCTCCACATGATCTTATACATTGCACTTGGCTGGAGTGCCATCTTATTTATACCTAAGATGGTTATGAACAATTTAACTTTCTTCCTTTGGATTCTAGGCGGTGGCCTTCTTTATATGGCAGGTCTTATTCCTTTTACCATTGATAAGAAAGTATCTCATTTATTATGGCATATCTTGGTCTTTTTAGGGGCCTTAGTACAATGGATTGGAATTTATACTTTCTTGTACATTCACTAACATTTACTATTTTATTCTCTTGCAAAAAAAATAAATATTTGATATAATAGATTAAACATAAAATATCGTATTATCGAAAGGAATGAACAAAATGAGTCAAAAACTATACTTAACTGCGTTAGGTTATGAAGAATTAAAAAGAAAGCTAGAACTTCTAAAAGAAGAACAAAAAGCCAACATAATCGCTTTACAAGATGCCCGTGCTCAAGGTGACTTGTCAGAAAATGCTGACTATGATGCCGCAAGAGATAACCAAGCTCGTATTGCTGCAGCTATCAAAGAAACTGAACAAGCTTTAAAGCAAGCTGTTATCATCACCGGTGAGGAAGGAAATAACTTAGGTAAATATATTGATGTAAATTTTTTAGATGAAGGTGTAACAGAAACTTACCAAATCGTTGGTACAATTGAAGCTGACCCTCTTCAACAAAAAATATCTGATGAATCTCCACTTGGAAAAGCTATCATCCACTCTAAAGTTGGTGATATTGTCTTAGTAAAAACTGAAGATGGTGAACAATTTGAAGTTCGTATTGAACGTATCTTTGTTCCTGAAGAAAAACCAACTAAAAAAGGTTCAAGAAAAAAATAATGAGTTGTATATTAATTGTTGTAGCAATGGATAAAGAATTTGCTGCATTCAAAGAACAATTGACAAATTTAGACATTTCATCCATTAAAGGAAAACTCGTATATACTGGAACTATTAACAATCATCAAATAGTTCTTGCAAAATCAGGTATCGGTAAAGTTTCTGCCGCGTCAATGCTTTCAGTTCTAATTGAAAAATTCCATCCAAGTCTAATAATCAATATGGGAATTGCGGGTGGATACAAAAAAACTCTCCACACTCTAGATACAGTCATCGCCACCTCATGCATCTACTCAGATGTTGATATGACAACTGATGCTATGACTGATCTTGATTATGGACAATTAGAAGGATATCCTAAGTATTTTGAAATCGATGAAGAATTACTAAAAGTAATTAAGAGTTTAAATATTAATGACGTACAATATGGAATGATTTGTACTGGTGATCAATTCGTAACTAATTATGAAAAATGTCAAAACATAGTTGATACATACTTTTCATCATATGATGTATTAGCTTTTGATATGGAAAGTGCCGCATACTTCCAAGTATGTTATGATTACAATATACCATGTCTAATAATTAGAACAATATCTGATTTAATTGGTTCAACTGACCCTCTTGATTATGAAAAGTTTTCTACAATTGCTAGTAATAAATCAGGAGAAATTTGTCATCAAATTCTATTAAACATTAAAGAGTGACATTTTCTAAATAAGAGTGTCACTCTTTTTTTAAAAAGAAAGGAGAAAAAGGTCATAAAATGATTAAAATTGAAAATCTCTCAAAGTACTATCATACCAAAAACAATGTAACCTGTGCCTTAAAGAAGATTAACCTAGAATTCAAAAAAGGTGAATTTGTGGCGATTACAGGTGAATCAGGATCTGGTAAAACCACTCTCTTAAACGTAATTTCAGGTTTTGACACTTATGAAGATGGTGAAATTTACTATAAAGGAAAGCCAACATCCTACTATAGTGAAGAGGATTTTGAAAAGTTAAGAAAAGAAGAAATTGCTTTTATCTTTCAAAACTACAATTTAATTGATTCTTTTACTACTTTAGAAAATGTCATGAGTGCCTTTATCATTGATGGTAAATCAAAGAAAGTCGCAAAAAAGGAAGCCATTAAACTCTTAAAACTTGTTGATTTAGAATCCCACATGAATAAAAAAGCCGTAAAGTTATCAGGAGGTCAAAAACAAAGATTAGCGATTGCGAGAGCCCTTGCTAAATCGACCGATGTAATTGTTGCGGATGAACCTACTGGTAATTTAGATGTTGAAAATGGGAAAGCCATCATGGAACTCCTTAAAAAAATATCAAAAGATAAACTTGTTATTGTGGTAACCCACAATCAAGAAGAAATTGAGCCATACATCACAAGAAAAGTCCGTCTTCATGATGGTATGGTTGTAAGTGATGAAATAAAACAAGAAGTTAAAGAAGAAGAAATAATTGAAAAACCTAAAGATCAAACTAAGACCTTTAAAAAAGCCTTTAGTTTCTTTGGATTAGAATTTAAGTCAGAACCACATCGTACTATCTTTACTTTACTTCTTACTTTTATTTTAACAATTGCATCATTTGTATTTATTGGAACTTTTATTCAAAACTTAGATGATTCCAACACTAAAATAATCAGTGATGATGTTTTTATTAATCATGATCAATCAAAACTTCTCATTACAACCCAAGATCAAAAAACTATCACTGATGAAATGATAGAATCTGCGAAAGTAAAAAGAGTAAAAAGTGTTGAAAAATATGAATATATTACTGACATTAACTACTTTAGACCAAATAACTATGAAGAAGTAGAACGTGGCGGCTTCGTTGAAGATCCATCAGGATCACCAACCCCAGTAATCACTAAAAGTATTAAATTTAAAGATTATTCATACTTTATGCGTTCTAGTACATCGTTAACTGAGGATGACTTAGTCCTAGGTCGACTTTCTGAAAATCCCCGTGAAGTAGTATTATATAGTGATGATCCAGAAGTACTAAATCAAACCGAAAAAATCTTATTTACTAATCGCCGTAACATGGCTAAAGATAAGTATATATCATATGATGTTAAAATTGTTGGTCTCTTAAAAGAAAATACTAAGTATGCTTTCTTCTCGGAAGACTTATGTAAAATTATGGATTTAATGAAATATGATATTAGTTTTTCCACTGTCTACTCTTATCGTGATTCCCTAGGAATTAGAAAAGATGAAAGACTAACTTTTGACAAAATCATTGTTGATTATAACCAAACAGGATCAACAGTATCTTTTAATGAAAGTATCTATCAAGCCCTAAGTACTCTTAATAAAAATGGTTTACTTTTCTTAAATAAAGGGGAAGCAGTTTTCCCAATGTATACAGTGTACTATGAAAATAGAAAAGCAGTAGTTGATGATGTAAGTTATGTAACTTATAACTTAGAATATAGTTATACAAATGATCCTCAAACCCTTGGAGTATCAACGATGATTTTTTCTAAGATTTATGATTACTTTAAAGCTAAAACGCAGTTTGCAGTATTCCTAGAAGACTATGCCTACACCGATGATGCCATTGCAGCATTAGGTAGTAAAGACTTTGTTAGTGTATCATGTTATAGAGTTAGTACTACAAGTTATGATGTAAAAAAAGTTGCAGAAAGATTCATCACCCTTGGCGTTTCAATCGTTAGCTTAGTTATTATTTGTTTAGTAGAATATGCATTATGCTATGCTTTAATGAAAATGAAAAAGAAAGACCAAATCATCTTTAGAATGATTGGAATGGAAAGTAAAACTAGTAATATGGTTACCTACTTTACAACCATGGCTTATGGTATCATCTCCTTCATTTTAGTTTTAATTCTGGCGTTAATTATAAACAAAACGATAACTAATGCCTACATTGTTGAATTCTTCAAGTATGTTAGATATTATGATTATCTTGCTTTATTAATAATAACTCTTGTTACAATGGCGGTTGTCGCAACATCTTTCAACAAGTATATGAAGAAAAATAACAAGATAATCTATACAAAGGAGGATTAAGATGATTAAGATTAATAATTTAAATAAATATTTTTATCGTCGTAAGAATAATGAAATTCATGTTATTAATGATACATCACTTACTTTTCCGGAAACTGGTCTTGTTGCCATCCTTGGTGAATCAGGATCAGGTAAAACAACTTTAATGAATGTTGTTGGTGGACTTGATTCTTTTGAAAGTGGAACTATTAGTTATGATGATGAAGTAGTAACTAAATACTCATCAAAGGTAATTGATAAAATAAGAAATGAAAAAATTGGTTATATCTTTCAAAACTATCTACTACTTACTAATAGAACGGTCAAATATAATCTTGAACTTGCTCTTGAAATGTATAGTCTTGATAAAGAAACCCAAGATGAGAGAATTAACTATGTTCTAACGGCAGTTGGAATGTTAAAGTACAAAAACAAAAAAGTTTCTGAATTATCTGGTGGGCAACAACAACGTGTTGCCATCGCTAGAGCCTTAATTAAATCACCATCACTAATTCTTGCGGATGAACCAACGGGAAATCTAGATGAAAAAAATACCATTCAAATCATGAACATCATAAAAAAGATTAGCCAAAAAACTTTGGTAATCTTAGTATCTCATGAAAAAAGAATGGCCACTGCCTATGCAGACACCATTGTTGAAGTAAGTGATGGTAAGGTCATTAAAGTAACTAACCTCAATGGTAATGGTACTTACAAGATGGTAGATGATCAAACAATTTATCTACAAGAATATAACAAAACTACTCTTACAAGTGATGACTCATCAATTGAACTTTATACAAACGAAGAAACTAACCTTGATTTAAAGATAATCTATGAAAATGGTCGTTTCTATCTATCAAGTACTAATCCTTTAGTTATCGTTGATAAAGATAGTGAAATCATCATAAAAGATGAAAAACGTAAAGACTTAGACGTTGATAACACTGTAAATTTAAATGATTATGAATTAGAGTCACTCACCTATAAAAGAACCCCAAAACTTCCATTTAAAGAAAGAATTAATCTTGCAAGAACCAACCTTAAACAAAACAAGAAAAGAAGAGTATTCTTAAGTATTGTTTTATTTATGATATCTGCTTTAACCTTACTTTGTGTAGAAAGCATTGTCATGGCTAAAAAGATTGACTATGAAGGAATTGGCGTAAATGATTCAAGAATTTATGATATTACCTTCAGTAAGAAAGATCCACTAATGGATAATGCAAGTTTTGAAGAAATTATTAAAGAATTTATAACGGACTTTAAAAAAGAAATCAAAGAACCTTTTACTCTTGATTATTCATATGATCTAATTTATACCTTTAATATGTTCACACAAATTGAAGATGTCGACTATGTCCTTAATGGCTTAAGTTATATGCCAATAGAATATCTTGATACAAGTAAAATTAAATATGGTAGAGCTCCTCAAAATGCTACGGAGATCGTTGTTGATGAATGGGTAGTAAAAAAAGCTTTAAAGAATTCTACCTTATCTAATATTATGAGTGTCGCAAACTTTGTTGGTCAAACGGTAAAAGTAAAAGATACCAATATATATCTAAAAATAGTTGGGATAAGTTCCGAAAATACCCACACAGTTTATATCAATAAATGGCAAATGCTTGGTATTTATCCATCAAACATCAAACGAAACGATGTAACAATTTGTTCGGTAAGTACCTACAATGAATATTCAAATGCTACAAAAATTACGGATTTAAAAGAAGATGAGGTTGTTGTAAACACTGAATCATCAGTAGGACAATCAGCAATGTATTTTAAACAACTTGTAATAAATGATGATCATAGTTTAGTATTTACCCCTAAAGATGGATATGATTTTACAAACATTCCTTTTAAAGTAGTCGTAAGTGATAGCATGTATGATAAAATCCTAGCATCAGTTATTGCTGGAAGCCATGAAGAAGCTAAAGTAATTGTTAAAAATGAACAAGAAAAACAAGAAGTTAAAAACTATTTAGATAGTGTTAGTGAAAAATATAATATGAAGATTCACCATGAATCAAAATATGATAATTTATTTGCACCATACATTGAAAATTCTAAAAAACTTGTTGCTTCAAGAACATTAATCGTTACAACCATTATTTTTGTATCAATCGCCATTGTCTTCTTTACAATGCGTTCATATGCTATTAAGAATATCTATGATTTAGGTGTATATCGAGCAATCGGCATCAGTAAAGGTAGTTTAGTTGAAGTATATGCAATGGAAATCTTTATGATGAGTTTAAAATCAACGCTTATTGGTGGCTTACTAACTTACATTATTGTTAATATCCTATCAAGCCTACCAATTCTTTATTTAAACTTTAGTATTCCATTTAGTCACTTTGTAATTTCAACATTATCACTTCTTGTCATAAATGTTGTAGTTGGTATTATTCCAATTATTCTTTATATGCGTTTAACACCATCACAACTTTTAAGTAAATATGATATTTAAACACAACAAAAAAAGATTTGTAACATCAATACAAATCTTTTTTCTTTTTAAAATTCTATTTTAATAAATCCTTAATAACCTCACTTACAATAAGTAAACCCCCACTACTAGGTACAAAACTAACGGAAGCAACAGTATGAACAGTTGGATCATCAGTAATTACTTCATGAGGCATCTCTAAAGATGATAAAACCTTTAGATGGGTAATCCCAATTTTTCTTAATTCATAACGCATCTTTTTAGCAAGCGGACAATATGAAGTTTGATTCAAATCCATAATTTTAAGTTTAGTCGGATCTAGTTTATTACCAGTACCCATAGAACTAATAATTGGAATATTAAGTTCTTTAGCCTTTTTAATTAAAGCAATCTTCCCCTTTACATCATCGATTGCGTCAATGATGTAGTCATAATTTTCTCCAACAATTTCATCAATAGTTTCTTCACTAATGATTAAATCTAATGCTTTTATCCTTACTTCCTTATTTATATCTAAGACTCTTGCCTTTGCGACTTCAACTTTCTTTTTACCGATTGTTGAATGAAGAGCAATCAACTGACGATTAATGTTTGTGATGTCAACAACATCAAAATCAACGATGGTAAATGATCCAATTCCCATTCTCACAAGTCCCTCGAGAACGTAAGATCCAACTCCACCAACACCACATAATAAAATATTTTTACCACTTAATTTTTTAATATTTTCTTCACCTAATAATAATGATGTTCTTGTAAATTCTTTCATCTTATCACCACCTCAATTATTATACATAAAAAGCCTAAGAAATTAAAGAAATTTGTTTAAAAATTTATACCAATTATTGACAGAATTTTTATACTATGGTATAATTATGTTAAGGTTTGGGCCACCCATAATTAATAAAAGATTAACTGGAGAAAGGCATTAATCAATTATTAATTATACAATTGAATATTAGTTAATCAAAATGATTAAATATTTGTATGCTAGGTAGAATACGCTTTTGCCTCTGACGTAAGGGTAAAAGTCGTAGACTGCCAATAATAGGATGCAGGTTTTTAGTCATTTTTTTAAAAAATAGGCCAACCCCATAATTAAAACAAAAAGGAGAAGAGAATAAAATGAAAAAAATAGCTATTATTGTTTTAAATATAGTTTTTGCTTTATGTGTAGTAGGATGTTCTTGTAAAATTAAAAAATATAATGCTGAAATCTTAAATTGTAAAAATGAAATATTTAATGAGGACTTTTTAAATAACAATAGAGTAAAAGGTTATTATCCTAACCCTGATTATATAGAAGGTGAATATAATACAAACAAAAACATCAAGGATAATGATTCACCTAAATCAAGAACCTTTGTTATTGATACTGAAAGTCAATATAATGATATTTTTACTACTAAACCATTTGATATTGATTTTAACAAACAAATGATTATATTATATATTTTTTCAAGTGATACTAGTACAAACTATATTTTAAAAAACATCGAAATTAAAGATAAAATTCTAAAAATAAAGATAAAACTAGAAAATACAAATGTTGATGCAGGTTGTATGCTTCACCAAAGATGTATCGTAATTAAGATGAATAAAGTTGAAGTTAATAGTGTGGAGTTTAACTAAAAGCATTGATCAACTAGATTTAAGAAAAATAAAGGAGAAGTGAATAAAAATGAAAAAAATATTAATGATATGTTTTATGTTAGTTATTGTATCTGTGATGGTTGGATGTAGTAAAACAAATAATAGTTTAA